>Ga0209409_1000240_pt1 | contig 59181 bp, 55 predicted proteins | sample AD_JPNMR1_MetaG_FD_184424 | JGI IMG/M metagenome (GOLD analysis project Ga0209409, IMG submission 184424) | Active sludge microbial communities of municipal wastewater-treating anaerobic digesters from Japan - AD_JPNMR1_MetaG (SPAdes) (version 2) | ecosystem: Engineered > Bioreactor > Anaerobic... | reverse complement strand
TCAGCATTGAGGCTCAGGTTGCCAGAGAAGCCGACCTTCTCAAGGGCGGTTACTCTGTCTTCAACAGCAGCTACGTCTTCCTTCAGACCAGCAACGTCTTCCTTCAACACTGCTACGTCGCCGTCGAGCTCATCTACCCAGTCAGACAGGGCAGCGATCATAGCGCGGTTCTCGTTGATGAGCAGCTCCAACCTCTGAACCTGAGTCCTGATGAGAGCTTCAGCGATGAACTCCACATCTTCCTTGGTCAGCTCAGGAGTGGTGGCCACTACTCTTTCGATAATGGTGGTTTCCTTAGCAGCTGCGGCTGCTTCCAGAACGGCCTCTTCAATCCTCTTAGCGATCAGCTCTTCGATCTCGTCCATGGAAGGAACTTCCACTTCGGGCTGATCCTTCAGCTGGTTGAGATCATAGCGGATGCCATCGATCAAGCCGAGCATTCTGGCTTCGAGATAGGCCATGTCGCCGGTGAGAGCCTCGATGGCGACCTCGTTGGCGCGGATGCGGGCGAGTGTCTCTTCGTCTACATCCTTGTCAACGATAACTCTCTCGATAACGGTGGTCTCGATGGGTTCCTTCTCGGCTGCGGCTGCAGCAGCGGCCTTGGCAGCTTCGATCTCAGCCATCAGCTCAGCCTTAACTCTGTCGAGCTCAGGCAGGAGATCCATGGCTGCAATCTGGCCTTCGAGACGCTGCAGAGCGCGGGCAAATACCATAGCAGCCTCATAACGGGTCATCATCCGGGCGCCGCCATAGGTTCCATCGGGATACCCTTCGATCAAACCGGCTGCGGCTAGTTGTACGATTGCGTCGTATGCCCAGTGATCGGCAGGGACATCCGCGAACGGGCTGGCGAATGCCGGTGTTAGTGTACTAGCCAAAAGCACGATGGCTAATACCAGGGCAAACTTCTTGAATTTCATGTTCATGTTAACCCCCTTGGTTTACGCGAGATTTTCATCAGATGGGATATGTTTCACTCGATGAAAACCCTCTTGTCCGCGCTCCCTGAGTGTCCTTGTTCCCTCAGATTTCCGCAGATACAAGAGCGCCTTCATCTTCCAGTATCTTCAGCTGGCGGTAACCTCGGGCACCTCCTTTCTAACCGACCCGGCTTTAAGATACTGAAAATGGACATTGTAATATGTGGTTATTTCTCCACTATTTTCCCAATTCCTCCTGGCAAGCGATCTTTTTCGGACCGTTTCCCTGGAAGAATCTAGTTTTCCCCCTGCATTATACCACAGAACAGGGGTAGTTTCGACAAGAAGTTTTCCATAAGGGGAGAGAAATTCCTGCTAGGTAAGGACTGGGATTTTCTTCTAGGGGAACATCTCCAGGTAAAGCAGCACCGGGCTGGTGGAGCGCCAGGAGTCCTCCGCCACCACCAAACGGATTTCCACCGGCTGCTTTATAGCCCGGGAAGCTTCGATGGCATCGAAGAAGTAGTTGCCGGGGAGCAGAACCGCACCCCGCCGTTCTGGGCTCAGGGCTACTCCGGCATTGAGGGCTGCGTTGTTGGCTTGGTTCAAAAGCTGCAGGATGACCAGGTCGATTTCCATGCCGCTGTGGGGATCCCAGGTGCCGGCGGCCAATACCGTCCCTTGGGAAAAGACCATCTGGTCGAGGAAGTTTTCCAGGTAAACGCGGACGGGCACCCCGGGTATGCTGTTGGCTTCACTTACGGCGCGCACGATCACATTACCGGGAGCCAGAAGCACATCTTCCACCACCAAATCCAGGACGCCGGGGGGCAGGAAGATAGCGCGGTACGGCTCGCCATCGGCTCGGGCACTGCGCCGGTAGGCCACATCATCCACTTCCCGCAGGAAGTCTTCCAGGGCTGCCCGCACCTCTGCCCGGCTCAACCCCTTTTCGATGACTGTGCTCAAAATCACTTCACTGGCGTAAAAGGCAATGTCCGCGGAGCGGATCTGGCCGAAGGCGGTTTCCACCAGATCGTACAGCCAGCTCAGCTGCTCGGCCGTGACCATCAGTTCGGCAACCTCAGCCTCCAAAAAGGCACGCTCTTCCTTCAAAGCCTCCACCGACTGCTGGGCCAGCTCCAATTCGGCGGTGATCTGGGCGTAGCTTTCCTCCACCAGGGCCAGTCTGGACTCGGCTTCCTGGAGCTCGGTCTGGGCAGCATCCCTCTGCCGCCTCATCTCCGCGAAGTCCCTCTGGAGTCCCCGCAGTTCCTCTTGGATCTCCTTCATGTTGAACAGCGCTGTGCGCACATCCTGGGAGGCAATGCTCAAAACCACGATGGAAGCCGTGGCAATCAGTACGCCTGTGACAATTGTCACTAATATGCTGGTGTGTTTTGGGCGCAGACCAAAGAGCGTTAGTTTCTTGCGGCCCACGTTCATCCCCAGGCGATCGCCGATATAAGCGATGGCACCGCCCACAACCGCTAGGGTGAGGATCAGGGTAAAACCATACATGGGCTGCACCTTCTTTCTCTACAGCGTGAAGTTCGCCCCTAAGTAGTACTTCCGGGCCAGTTCATCTGCTGCCACTTCTTGGGTAGTGCCAGCTACAAGGACTTTGCCGAGATGGATGATATAGGCGCGGTCGGTGATGCGCAGGGTCTCCCGTACATTATGATCCGTGATAATGATGCCCAGATTGCTGGAACGCAGGTGGGCCACGATGTCCTGGATCTCCCCCACAGCAATGGGGTCAACCCCGGCAAAGGGTTCATCCAGGAAGATAAACGCCGGATCTAGCGCCAGAGCCCTGGCAATTTCCGTCCTCCGCCGTTCCCCGCCGGAGAGCTGGTAGCCCTTTTGGTGGCGCACCTCCCGGAGGTTAAACTCTGCTAAAAGGTGCTCCAGCCTTTCCGCCTGCTCCGCCTTGCTCAGATCCCGGCGCAGCTCCAAAACCCCCCGCAGGTTTTCTTCCACGGTTAACTTGCGGAAAACCGAGGGCTCTTGGGGAAGGTAGCCCAAACCCAAGCGGGTACGCTTATACATGGGCAGCTGGGTGATCTCCCGCCCATCCAGGAAAATGCGTCCGGAGTTGGGCTTGGTCAGCCCTAAAATCATGCTGAAAATGGTGGTTTTGCCTGCTCCATTGGGGCCCAGCAGCCCCACGATCTCCCCGCGGTTGGCCTGGAAATCCACGCCCTGGACCACGGTGCGCCGGCCGTACACTTTGACCAGCCGTTCAGCCTCGAGTTGTCCCATCGTTTCCACATCCAGCCATTTCTATAACTACGCGTACCGCCCGCTCTACAGCACCTGGCTCCCCCAGTTCTTCCTCCAGCTGAGACAGGGCGGTGAGCATTTCCTGGCGGGCTTTTTCATCATACAGCAGTTGTTCAACTGCCCTGGCAATTTTCTGGTGATTGACATGACCTTGGATGAACTCGGGTATTACATTCCTTCGCAGGATCTTGTTGGTTATGGACATATAGGGTTTGCGGTCCAGTATTTTCTCCGCAAAATAAGTAGCACGGGGCACCCGGTAAACAGCCAGGGAAGGCACACCCAAGAGGGAGGCCTCCAGGGAAGCTGTGCCGATGGAGGTGATGGCCGCATCGGCAGCGCTGAGCACCCGGTAAGTATCGCGCTCTAAGCGCACGTTGGCGCAGGGGTTACTCCCCAAGATTTCCTCCACCAAGGTGGTGCGAATGGTGGGCGCCAGGGAAATCAAAACCTGCAGTTCAGGATGGTCCTGGGTTACCTGGCAGAGGGCCTTTAGAACAGGGGGCAGAACGTTTTTCACTTCCACTTCCCTGGGTCCCGGCAAGACGGCCACCACTTTGCCCTCCAGGGCAAGTCCCAGCTTCTCCCGGGCTTGCTCGGGAGTTGCGGAGCGATCCGCCAGGTCCATCAAGGGATGGCCCACAAACTCCACATCCAGGCCCGCCTCTTGGCAGAGGGATGCTTCGGTGCGGCTGATGGCCGCCACTTTCGTGACCACGCTGCAGAACTGGCGCTGGTTCATATGGGCCAGCCCCCGGCTGAAGGGCGTGTAATAATAGATCACGGGGATCCCCCGGGCCCGGGCAATCTCCAAGAGCTTAAAGCCAAAGACCGGCAGGCCAATCTGCAGCACCACTGAAGGCTCCTCCTGGTCCATGGTCTCCACTACCCGGGCAATCAAGCGTTTGATCACGGTGGCGCCCTTCACAGACTGGAAGGCACCCAGACTTACCATCTCGGAAATATCAAAAAGCAGGCGCACCCCGGCATCGTTCATGTGCGGGCCCCCAACCCCATAGACGGTTGCCTGCGGGCAAAGTTCGTGAATCTTGGCAGTAAGGGCGGCCCCAAAACGGTCGCTGGTGTTGTCGCCGCCAATGATCAAGACGGTGGGGCTAGCAGCCACCTTTTCCTTTGGGCCCTCGCGCCTTTGGTCCGTAGGGAGCTTCTCTCCCGGTGTATCCGTCACCACATCTCACTCCTTGCCGCTAAGAATCCCGCGATTGCCTTAGCTCTATAGAGGGTTCTGCATCACTCCAGCTTTTCCTCTTTTTCCAAGTTTAACCCTTAGTTCATCAGCAGTTTCCTGTACAGCCTGGCTATCTCCGAGCGGGGTTGGGCAAAGACTTCTTGGGGCTCTCCCTCCTCCACCACCTTGCCCCGATCCATGAACACGATGCGATGGGCGGCCCTCAGGGCAAAGGACACCTCATGGGTGACAATGACCATGGTTGTCCCTGTTTCCTTCACCAGTTCTTCCATGACCTCCAGCACCTCTCCGACCAGGATGGGGTCCAGGGAGGCGGTGGGTTCATCCCAGAGCATGATCTCTGGGTTGGTCACCAGGGCCCGGGCAATGCCCACCCGCTGCTGCTGGCCACCGCTGAGCTGTGCCGGCCGGCGATCCGCGGCTGCCTTCAGCCCCACCCTGTCCAGGGCGAGCAGGGCCCTGGCGCGGGCCTCTTCCCGGTCCATGCCGGCCAACACAAGATGAAACATCACGTTATCCAGCACGGTGAGGCGGGCAATCAGGTTAAAATGCTGGAAGACAAAGCCAACTTTCCGTCGGAACGCCTGAAGCTCAGGACCCTGCAGGGCCAGGACATCCTGGCCGCCCAGGATGATGGAACCGCCGTCGGGCTCGGTCAGGCGGTTGACGCAGCGGATCAGGGTGGATTTGCCGCAGCCCGAAGGGCCCATGATCACCACCGTCTCCCCCCTGGCCACATGCAGATCCACCCCGTCCAAGGCCGTGGTTTTACCGTAAGACTTGTATAAATCCCTGATTTGCAGCATGCACTCACACCTCCCCGTTTCTCTCAAACCCTCGGTCAAAACTGCTGCTTTAAGCGGTTGAGCATGTTCATAAGTCCAGGCCGGCTGGGCGGGATGACCACTTCCCGCATGATCTGCACATTGGATAGTCCCAAGGCCTGAGCGGCCATGAGCTCCATGCCATCCACCGGGCTGAAGCGCTCGGCCAAAAGAACCAGCAGCACGCCTAGGGCGAAGCCCAGCACGGCAACGACCGCCGGATTGACCAGGGGAATCCCACCCCGGGCCAGATGGTAGATGCTGCTCAAAAGAGTGCACCCTACCCCGCCGCCCAAAAGCAGCAGGGGATCGACCAGTCGCCGCCAGCCCCGGGCAGCCGCCCGGCGTCCTGCCCGCAGGTGTTTGAGGGTGCTGAAGATGGTGGCATGGTCCAAAACTAAAGCGATCATGGTGAAGATAATGGCCAAAAGCCCGGCTACGATGGAGCGTACCTCCTTGAGAATGCGGAAAATCTCGCCCCGGGCATCGGGCGAAACCATGCCTGCTGAGGTGGAGTAGGTGTGCAGGTAGGGGTTTTCCAGCTCCGCCTGGAAGACCTTCTCCAATTCCTTTTCGTTCACCGGTTCTCCCTGGATCAGCAGCTGCACCCGCTCCCCAGGGATGACCTGGCCTCCCAGGTAGGTGTTGATCAAACGGATGGACTGGCCGATTTCCGCATCGCTTAAGTCGGGCAGCGTATCCCGGACAAAACCGATCTGTTCCATGATCGCGGCCACGTCGATCTGCTGCACGTTGGCGATCTGCTTGCTGATCCCGTCCAGGCTGCGCCGCATCTCCTCGATGTCCAGGTTCTCCAGGGAATCCAGGGACTCCTCACCGCTGTGGACGATACCCTGGGCCAGCGTCTGGAGCAGGCCGTTGAGGAGCAGGGTAACCAGAAACTGCTCGCCGGAGGGTTTGGCATCGCCCTTGGCAATACCCTCGTTGAGCTGCCGCATCTGCACCTGCAGTACCTCCAGCTGCAGAAGGGCCTCCTGGAAGGTGGTGAGCACCCCTTCCGCGTTGTCCACCGCGGCACTGGCCTGCACCGCCAGTTCCTCCAGCTCGGCGAGGAGCCTCAGGCTCTCATCCACCGCGTAGGCCAGCCGATAGCGCTCGTTTTCAATCTCCACTTCGCCCACGAAAGCGCCGCGCTCCCCCTCCCCCTGGAGGCGGAACCCCTGGTACAACACGCGATCCGTGGACTGGACGGGGGAACCCTGGACGATCATGCCCTCCGCCAGGCTGCCGAACAAGCCCGTCACTTCCACGATCAGATCCTGGCCGGCTTCCACCGGCCCCTCCAGCACCAGACGCTCGCCCACGGCCAGCTGCACTCCCTCAGAGGGGGTGATGCGCACCTTGGAGGCGTAGCTGCCTAAGAAATCCCGCATTTCCACCAGCGTCTTGAGGAAAGCGTCCAAATCCTCACCATACTGGGCAGAAGTGACGTTGGCGTAGCGGCTCCCCGCCCCCTGGTTCCGGGCGCGCAGAATTTCCAGAGCACGGCTGCCCACTTCCTGGGTATCCACTTCAAAGCCCATGGGAAAGCGCAGCTCCAGAATTTGATACTGCTCTAGAATCTGCTCGACGGCGGTCTTAACCTGGCCGAGCCGGCCTTCGCCGTCCGCCAGTACCACCAAGTTATTGCCGTCCTTCACGGTAAAGCGCACCCCGGGGAGGGCCTCAATTAGCGCCCGCAGCTCCTCCCGCACCCCGGGATGCACTCCCCGAATGAGCACGCTGGGCTGTACGATCAAGGTGTAACCGTTCAGCCCGGGAACCGCGCCAAAATAGGAGGTTATGCTCTCCAGAACCTCCCTGGTGCGACAATCCGGCGGCAGCCCAAAAAAGACATTGGCCTGCCCGGCGATGGTCAAGGTCTCGTTGAGTTTATAGCCGGGGAAGGACTGCTCACCGATGCGCTGCAGTTCACGCAGGGCCGCTTCTTTGGCCTCTTCCCGGATATGGAGGATCAGGTCATACTCTCCATACTCGCCCAGCATCTGATCGAGGGTATCGCCAAAATAGGCGTCGATGGCCCAGGCGATGCCCTGGGAAAAGGCGGCGCCCAGCAGGATTGTGATCACCAGCAAAAGTGCCAGGTCTTTATAAAATCCATCTCGAAAAAAATCGAGCATTACCCTTCCTCCTCACCCAGTGCATTCATTATAACATGCCTCTAGCTGGGTCTTAAGTGGTAATGCCCGTCAATACTGTCATATATTACTTACTTCAATCCGTCTCAAACGTTCCCTGGAAAGCGCCGAAGAACTGCAGCTCGCTCTTTTCCAGGAACATAACAAACTTCTCACCCTCCAGCACCCCATCATCAAAGACCACCTTCACCTGGCCGGTGAAAACCGCCTCGTCGGTCTCCTCATCGTAGACCAGTTCGTTGGCGTAAACGGTGGCATCATCGGTCACCACCACCACGCTGCCCACCGCGTGGAGTTTTTTCTCCTTACCGAAATACTCCAGCGTATCGCCGGTGACGGTGAAATCCTCCTTGGTCAAGGTAGCGCCGCCGGTGAAGATCAGGTAGTCATCGTCGGTGCGCCACTCCATGGTCTGACCCACGATCTTCACTTCTTCAAAGGTGACGTGGACTAAAGCTCCCTCAATGGCCGACACATCCGCGGAGAACACCCCTGCCTGGCGGTCATAGCGCCCGGCGGGTACATCCGCGGGCACACCGGTGATCTCCAGCGTCCCGGATTGGCCCTGGGCCCAAACAGCCGGTGCCAAGGCCAGCATGCCGGCGAGCAAACACAGTAAAGTCAACCTTTTAGTCACTGCCTGCTTCCCCCTCCAATACCACGTTTCCGTAGAAGTCCATTGACTCCGCATCCAGATCGTAGACCGCTTCCTCCAGCTTCCACACCAGACCCCCATCGCGGATTTCCACATTCCCCTGGAGGAAGACAATCTCCCCCTCCGTGTCCATGGTCATGGTATCCGCGGAGATCGCCATACCCCGCCAGAGCATCTGCACAGGGCCTGGCGAAAGCAGCTTCGAGCTGCGGCCCTGCCACTCCAGGTAATCGCTTTCTAGGCGGAATCCTTCTTCCCCCTCCACCAATACGGGGCCGAACAGGCGCAGCAGCTCCGTTTTCCGCTCCCACTCCGCCTCGGGGGCCTGGATGGTGAGGTACGGCTCTTCATCCTGGAAGACCACCATCTCCTCCAGCTCCCTTAGGGTCACCACATCCCCTTCCTGCAGCACGCTCCGGCTGAGTATCTCCCACTGCCTTTGGCCGTCTTTCCTCCCCACCAGCCGCGACTCCTGCAGCTGCACGCTGGGGGGCACACTCACCGCGGGTGGAGGCGGCTGGGCCGCGTAGCGAAAAGTGATGAACAGGAGCACGGCCACCGCAACGGTGCCCGCGGCGATCCACTTTGCCTTGGTTGACAGGTTCATCACTCCTTCGCATCATCAATGATGTCGGCCACATCTTCAAAGTCAAACAAGCTCAGGCCGCCTTCGCTGTCCCAGCCGATGGGCAGGGTGGGGAAGGCGTTGATGGTGAGCTGCACCGCCACCCGCCCCGCAACATGGTCGTAAGAAAAGGCCAGCTGCCGGCAGTGGAGATCCTTCTTGATGGAGATCTCACCCTTGGTGAACTTATCCGACGGGGGAGTGTAGATGCTGTCGTAGCTCACATACCAGGTGGAGCCCAGGGGCAGGGCCACGCGCAGATCTACCCGCTCCAGCTCCTGGAGATTGGGTTTGTAGCGGAAGCCGAACTTCAAACTGAGCTCATCCCGCTTGTACTCCACCAGGGGAACCACATGGGTTAGAGTACTGGTGTTCAGATCATAGCTGGCGTAGAGATCCACATTCCAACGCTCATTGGGGCGCAGGCCGGTGTTCAAGGTCAGGCTGCTGAACTTCTCCGTGAGGAAGTCGTAGGTTGTGCTGGCGCTGGCCCGGAACTTGTTCCGGTTGTAGCTGAGCCGCACGTTCAGGTCCTGCAGGGGCTTTTGGGCGTCGAATTTGAAAGGTGATTCCCCCCACACATCCCTGCGCCGGTAGGTGCTGCTCAGGGACAGGTTGCTCCCCAGGCTCTGGTTGAGCACCGCCCGGCCGTAGAGCCAGGCCTGTCCTCCGCTTTCAGAGTAGAGGGCGCCGTTGAGGTCGCCCTGGTAGCTGATGCTCGTCCCGGTCCTGGGCCGCCAGGTCCTTGAGGCCAGGGTGAGCTGGCCGTAAACCCGGTCTTTGCTCACCATGGACGGGGTTTCCTGGTAGTGGCCCACCACCAGCTGGCTGCGGAGGGGCAGGCTCTTCAGCCCCAGATCGCTCACCTCCCATTTCAGCTCTGGGAGGCGCTGGACGCTGCGCCACTCCTGGGAACCGGAGGTCAGAAGGTCCGGATTGAACTGCTGCTCCAAGGTCAAAGTGAGCTTGTGCTTGCCCCGGCTGTACACCGAGGAGATGAGAAAGTCCATGAGGCGCACCTCCTCGCTGGTGCGCTTTTGGACATAGTTTCCCTTGAGGTTGAGCACCAAGTGGTCTGTGAGCTCCTTAGACCACTCCAGACCCAGATCCGTCTGCTCCTTGGTGGTTTCCCCCGGGTTGTTTTTGTAAGTGAGCCAGACCCTTCCCCGCAGGTCCTCGGTGCGGAAATCAAGGCGCGTGTCGGAGCTGGTCTGCTCGCGTACCCAGGTCTTCTCCACGCTGTTCTTGGTGGTGAGATCCCAGCTGTCTTTGGAGAGGGTGTGTTCCCAGGCCCCTTTGTAGGCGGTTTCGCTGCTGGTGGGCACGCCCCAGAGGTACAGAAATCCCTCGCCCAGATCCTTAAGCCGGTAGTTGTGGCGCATCCCCACGCCCAGGCCCAGCCGGCTGTAGAGGTCCACGTAGATGTTGCCGTAGGCCCTACTGTTGATATAGTAGTTAAAAGTGCTCTTCATGAAATAGCCTTCATGTTCGCTGTAACCGAAGGCGGGCAGGCTGACCAGGATATCCTCCAGATCCTTGCTCAAGGGAACGACCAGATAAGGCCAGTAAAAGAGGGGAATGCTGCCCTCATAGTAAACCACATGGCGAATGATGGCCTTATCGCCGGGGACGAACTCCATTTCCCTGGTCACCAGCCGGTAGTGGCTCTCTTCCAGATCGCAGGTGGTGAAGGCGGCGCGGGAGACGGTGTAGTTATCTCCAGCGAAGAGCACGCTGTCTCCGGTGACATAGACCGTACCGTCGGGCACCGTCAGCTGGGCACTGAGCTCCTCAAAGGTGCCCTCCCCGGTCTCCAGATTGTACACCAAGCGGTCCCCGCCCAGTTCCTGCCCGTCCCGGATCACCCGGACCGAACCCTCCAAGGTGACCAGGCCTTCGACCAGATCCGCATGGAGCACATCGCCGTAGAGCACCACATCGTCCACATGGACCTCCACATCGCCCTCGGCTGTGAACACCTGGCTTTTGAGATCGTAGGACCCGGTTTTGCCCGCGACGATGCGCACCATCTGCTCCGCAGCAAAAGCAGAAGGCGCCGGGAGAATCAAGATGATGATCAAAGCCAAAACGGCAAGCGGAGTGCGCTTCCACGGGCACATAGTATCTCCCCAATTCTAGTACCAGCGATCGGACAGGGCCAAAAAGACAAAGCCGCTCGCGGCGAAGATGGTGTTCACCAACCAAGCCGCTACAAAAGGCGGCAGCACTTCGTTAATGCCCAGGGAACGGGACACGGAAACAGCCACATAGTAGACCAGGAGAATGGTCAGGCTGAGGATGATCCCGTAGGCCCGCCCGCCCCGGCCCATCAGGGCCAACGGCGCGGCGAACAGGGCAAAAACAAAGGACGACATGGGCAGCGCGAGCCGCATGTGGTGCTCCACCACCCAGGAACGCACCTTGAGGCCCCCCCGTTGGAAGCGTTCGATGTATTCCCCCAGCTCCCGCCGGCTCATCTCGTCGACGGTGCGCTGGTTGCCCAGGTAGATATCGCCCTTCTGTTCAGTGACGATCTCCATGCGCTCGAAGCGGCTTTCAAACTGGACGAAACCTTCCGCATCCAGCTCCTGGTAGACACCGTCAAAGAGCACCCACACGTAGTCGTGGAAGATCCCCGTTTGGGCGCTGATGATGCTGGGGAACCTGTCCGAGGCCAGCTCGTATACTAGAATCTTCTTCAGCTCGCGGGTTTTTGTGTCCACTTCCCCGATGTAAAAATAGCGGTCATCGCCACCGTGGAAGAACACATTCTCCTCCACCAGGGGAACGCCCTCGGAGAAGATGATGCGCCGCAGTTCGTTTTCAAACTTGGTGTTGGCCGGAGGCACTATGTATTCCGAGGCCAGGTAAGTGCAGATGCTGATCAAAAGGCCCAAGACCAAAATGGGCACGATCAAACGGGGATAGGCAATGCCGCTTCCCCGCATAACCGTCATCTCATTGTCCTGCACCAAACGCCCCACCGCCAGCAGGGTGGCAAACAGCGTGGCAATGGGCAGCGTCATTACCACCGTGGCGGGAATGCGGTAGAGGAGCATCCTGGCCACCGTGGACACTGCCACATCGTGTACAAAAATGAGATCGGTGAGCTGGAAGAGCAGTCCGCTCAACAGCACCACCGTAAAGCCGAACACGCAGAACAAAAAGGGTCCCAGAAGTTCCCTGGTCAAATAGCGGTCAAAAATCCTCATCCACAAGCACCCCACGGTGAGCTTGGACTAAAAGGCCAGTTTGTGATGGAGGCCCATACTCAGCCCGTGTCCAAGCGTCAAACCCAATTTCGCCCCCAGTTCCGGACTGAACTGGGCGGTCACTCCTCCCGCCAGGCCTTGGCCGTCGTACTCCACAAAGAGGGACGTGGTGGGCACGTTGCTGACCTTGACGGGATTGAGCATGACAGTTAACCCCGCCATGCCCCGTGCGTAGCGGCCCAGTCCGAAGGCCAGGTGCCCCCGGAGATGCGGCGCGCCCAGCTGCTTGGAAAGGACAGCGTAAAGATGCTGGTGGGCTGAGGAAAACTCGCCCCCCAGGGCCAGCCCCGGCCACTCTTCCGTCTCCGGCATCAGCACGGCCTTGACCGTGGCATACAGCCGGCCCCCCACCTCCTGCCTCACGCCGGCACTAAAATTGGGATGGAGCCCCACTTCCAGCCCAACGCTGTGGCCGCCGCGGTGAAAGAGGTAGTCAAGCTCCAAGGTACCCGGGGCAGCCCCATCCGCGGTGGGCATGGCGGCAACCCGCTCTGCCTGGCAGCTGCCTGCGACTACGATAATAACCACAACCATGCTCCAGATCATGCTGCGTATCTTGTCCATACTTGACCTCATCTCCCTTACTCTGACCCTAGTTATTCGCCTTTAGCGGAACGATTACCTGCAAAGGGCCCTTGGCAGATGGTGGAATTTTAAAAACCGCCTGGCGGCGATTGGTTATTTGAGCTTGCGGATCACCTCATCGGTCAGGTCAATGCCCCCGTAGCGGATCACGTCGCTGTCCAGTACCACAGAAATCCCTTTATCCTCAGCCACCTCCCTCACGGCGGCATTCACTTCCTTTTCCAGCTGCAGCTCCAGCTCCTGGCGGTAGGCCAGGTATTCCCCGTAGGCCTGCCGCTCCCGGGCGGCCCTGTCCACGTCTTCCTCGCTGGGCGCCTCCTCCAGATCAAAGCGGGTCAGAAGTTCCTGGTAGCGCTGGGCTAAAAGCTCGTTGAGCTCCTGGGCCCGGGGGCTCTCATCCACCACCCTTACCAGGTTCACCACGCCCACCGATCCGCCCCCGGAACCGGCCAGGAGGGCCCAGATCAAAGCTGCGGCCAAAAGGCCCGCCAAAGCCCAAGGTAGATACTTCACTCGGCTGTCACCACCTTATCGCGGCTTGCAAGTGTACTTCTACCTTAGTATGGCCCGTTGGCCAGGGCCCTAGACAGCTGCCCGTCAAGTTCCACCAGAAGCTGCTGCCGATAGGCGGCCAGCTCCTCCCGGACAGCCTGGTCCAGTTCCCTGTGGAAAGCCTCAAGGCGCTTTTGGGCCAGGCTTTCATGCTCCGCCTGGAGATCCTGGAGCCTGGTTTGGAACTCCTCCTCCAGCTCCTCCTGGTAAAGCCGGAGCTCCTCCTGGAGGGCCTCAATGTCCTTCAGCTTCGCTTCCTGTTCCTCGGGGGTGAGGGTTACGAACACCAGCTCCAGCTGCAGGCCTAAAAGCTCCTGCTCCAGTTCCCTTTGGCCTTGGGCTGCCGTATCCTGGAGCTCCTTGCGGAGATCCGCCGCTGCGTCGTGCAGCTCTTGGGCCTGCTCCCGGCGGATCTCCCCCGCTTTGGCGCTGAGCAGTTCCTCCGCCGCCTGGAGGAGCTCCGCCTCGTAGGCCAGAAGCTTCTCTTCCTGCCTGGCCAGAAGCTTCTCTGCCCCCGGGGTATCTTCAACAGGCCCAGCAGCGCCCGCCTGGGGCAGCAGCCAGGGGCTCGAGCCCGTGAGCATGCTCAAGACTAAAATCAGAGAGATCATGCCTGCTAGACGCATAGATTCACCCCTTTTCCTGCCGCCCATTATACCAGGGGCTGGAAAGGAGCACAAATGCAAAAAAAACCAGCGGGACTTCCCCAAGGAAGCCCGCCGGCTCAATTCATGGCAGCATGCCTAAAAGGCCTGCCCGATGCCGAAGTAGAACTGGCCCTTCCGGTTGTTCTCTGCGTCCTTGCCCAGGCCGTAGTCCAGGCGCAGCAGGCCCAAAGGCGTATCCAGGCGCACGCCCACACCGAAGGAGTTCTTCAGATCCTGCAGCTGCAGCGACTGGCCCTGATCCCAGGCGGTACCCCAATCGGTGAAGACCACACCCTGGACCTTCTCCACGATGGGGAAGCGGAACTCAGCGTTAAAGACCAGCATGTTGTCGCCCACCAGGCCTAGGGTAGGATCTCCGTAACTGTAACCCCGGAGGGTTTCTGCCCCGCCGATCCTGAACTTATCGCTGTCCGGCAGGGTGCCCCCCAGCAGCCTGCCGCCCAAACCCCGCACGGCCAACACGTAGCCGCCATCCCGCACTTCGAAAAAGCGGCTGTGCTCCAGGCGCAGCTTAGCGTAGGCGCTGCTGCCTCCGAAGAGGGTGGTACCCAGCTCCAGGTAGGCATCGTTCTTGTAACCCTCCGTGGGGAAGAAGGGATGATCCACCGTGTTGGTGTTCAAGCCAATCCCCACGTTTCTGCTCTTGGAATCCTCTGGGGTCCACTCCTGCCCCTCTTCCGTGGGCTGGTAGGTGTTGTTTTCCAGTTTGAAGGTGAGGCGCCCCCTGGTAAACTCGCTTAAGGGTTTGCCCAGGGTCAGATTGCCCCCGATGCTGGTGCGCTTGCTCTCGAACTCTTGGTCCGTGTCGGGCTTGATGGTCTTCACTTCACTGGTCTGCCGGTAAAGGCCTGTGCCCAGCGAGATACCGGACTTGGTGATATACGGTTCGTAGAACTCAAACTCGTAGGAGGTAAGCTTCCGGCCCAGACTGACGTTGGCCTTAATCCTCTGACCACGTCCGAAGAGGTTGTCATCGGACACCTGCACAAAGCCCACCAGGCCATCTGTGGTGCTGTAGCCCACGCCAAAAGTGGCCGCACCGGTCTTGCGCTCCTTCAGGTTGATGGTGAGTACCGTTTCCGGCTCCTCCTCCTCGGTGAGCTCCCGGCTGATCTCGTCGAAGTAGCCCAGCATGAGCAGGCGGCGCAGGCTCTGGTCAATCTCGATGATATTGACAGGGTCCCCCACCTCAAAGGAGAGCTCGCGCTCAATCACGAAGTCTTTGGTCTTCTCATTGCCGGCGATGATGATATCCTTAAGTGTGGTTTGGGTCAGTTCAATGTGGATCTGTCCAGCCGTATCGGCACTGATCGCGGTAACCCGGACCCAATAGCCGTGCTCGTCAAGCACCCATTCCACCAAACCGCGCAGGTCTTCCCAGATATCATGGGCGTTGAGGATATACCCGGGCTGGGTCTTCATCTTTTTGGCGTAATCGCCAAAGGGCACGCCCGGCACGCCGGAAAAGGTGACCTCCCGTACAACGGGATTTTCCCAAACGTGGAACACCACTTCCACTCCGCCTAAAGCAGGGTCGATGGTGGCCTGCACATCTTCGAAGTAGCCCAGATCGTAGATGGCCCGCATGTCGTCGATAATCTTCTGCTCCACCGCGGGTTCGCCGAGCCGCGTCTTCAAGATGGCCGCTTTTATGGTCTCGGTATCAATCATAACGTTGCCTTTGATGGTAATCAGCCTCACGATACCGAGATCCTGGGACTGGGCCTGCACAATACCGCTTGCCGAAACGAGCAAACCCAGAACGACCAGTGCCAGAACCACCTTGGCTGAACTTTGCCTCATTGTCCTGCCTCCCACACAGTAGTTTTCGATCTATCTCCCTTATTTCGAGCACCTTGGGCAGATTCCTCTTGCCAACTCCGGGGACACCTTACAGAAAAAACCAAAGTCTCAGTGGTAGATGTTCAGGTCGAAGGTGGCCATGCCGTCCAGCACGAACTGCGTGGAGAGGCGCGCCATCACCGGATCCATCGGTTCGGCCCACGGATAATAGCTCAAGGGATCAAAGGCTTCCTCTTCTTCTCCATCCTCAGCTGCTTCGTCCTCCACCTGGTTCTCCCGGAAGGGGTAGAACTCGGCCACTAACTCGTTATTCCTCTCCCTATCCATATATTCTTCAATCAGGTCATCCAAAGTGTCCGCATCTGAGATAAACGTCCGCATGGGTTCCTCTGCATCCTCTTCCTCGCTGGGCTCCAGGATGCTGGTGTGGACCGGCGGCTTGGTGTAGTAATAGCCCTCCGCCCCGCTGCGCACCGTGACCGTGAGGAGCCCCGCTGCCGTATCCGCAGGGATCTGCAGCCGCAGGGTCCGGGTCTCCACCTGCCCCCGGAAGGGCCTGATCAGGACCTCCACGTCCACACTGTCGCCTGCCCGCACATGGGAAGTTGAGGGGGTGGCCCGTTCGATGGTCGCGGTTTTCCGCTCCCTGGACACCTCCACCTCGATCTTGACCTGCTGCAGATCCACCGCCTGCAGGTTGTTGCCTAGAAGCAGTTCCAAGCCGGAAAGGAGATCCACAAGACACCACACGGCGATGTCCGAGTCGCTGTAGAAGAGGTTTTCCCTGATCATCCGCTGGCCGAAATCCTGGGAAACGAACTCCACCCGGACATAGGCAGTTCCATCACCGATGCGGTCCAAAGCGGCATCGATGCTCTGGTAGGCACTGCCGATGATCAGCGGAGCAAGGAACTGCTCATCCTTCACCGCCTCCACGTAGTAGCTCTGCCGGACACCGCGCTCCGTATCTGTAACCGTGATGCTGATGGGCACGTAACCCACCGCGGTTCCCAGGACGCCCCCCACGCCGGCTGCCCGATCTTGGGCCACCTTGCCCACAGTTGCCCCCAGGGAGGCGATCTTTACCGGCACCTCCAAGTTGGACAGGGTCTGATGCACATAGACGGCGGTGGCAAAAAAGTCCACCGCGCCCCGGTGGAAGACGGGATGGCCCATGGCAATAAAGCGCCCGTCCTCCCGCACATGGGTGACGGTACCGTAGGTGGCCACCACAAAATCGCCCCTCAAAAGCTGCACACCCACCATGCTGCCCGGCTCGAAGGCCGCCGCCCCCGTGGAAGAAGCCGCTGCAGCAAAGGAGGGCAGAACCTGCGTCCGCTCCAGACCCAGGGCCTCCACCAGGTAGCTCAGATTGCGCTCATTCATGCCCTGGACAATCACTGGGGAACTAACTGCCACAACCTCTTCAGGCAGGGCCGGCTCGGGGGTGGGCAGCGCATCAAAGAGCCTGAACATGTCCACCGCGGGGGTGACCAAACCGATGCGGTGATCCGTGTAGGGGTATGTATGGGAAATGGCACCTAAAAGGCGATCCTGGATATACACGGGGGAGCCGCTCATGCCCCGGGCAATGCCCCCGTAGCGCTCAATGGCCTCTCCGCTTACCTTGACCATGATATAGCTGCTCACCGGGGGGCTCTGGGGAATAATGCCCAGCACCTCCACGTCAAAAGTCTCAATGGCGTTTCCAGAAAAGACCGTTTTGCCGATCCCGCGCAGGCCCGGCCGCACCTCCTCGGGGGGGAAGAGTTCGACGGCCAGCACCTGCGCGGAGATACCACAGATAATCACCAGCACGGCCATTCCTAACCACAACGGCAGTTTTCGCATGAAGCCACCCCTTCACTACCCTCTACCTAGATCCTGCCACAACGACTATGGCATTACTTACTGCTCGCTCTTTTCCATCGGAAGGCAAGTTCAACACCAGGTTGCGGATGACCATGGTTGTGGAACCGCCTCCATCTAGATTCATGGCCTCAAGCGCTCCAAGTTCTATGAGAAGATTCCCTAGCTCATCCAAAGTCATACCTACACTCACATTGGGCTGTCTTCCGTTGACGGTAACCAAAAGCAGTTTGTCATCGGCTGTAATGCCGATGGCGGTGCGGGGGGCCCGCCCCTTGAGGATATCATCCTTAAAGGCTTCCTCTTCCCCCGTGATGTCCAGCACTCCGGCCCGCACCAGCCTGGGGCCGCCGCCGATGATCTGGGAAAAGCCCTGTTCACGCCAGTCGGGCTCCAGCCGCAGGCTCACTTCCACCCGGTCGCCCGGGTTCAAAGCGGCTAGATACTGGCGCATCTCCCCGTGGGCGGACAGGACAAAACCGTCTTCAGGTATGGTGCTGTTGCCCTCTGGCTGCACCTGCACCACTACGCCCCCCGCCACCACAACCTCGTGGCCGTAGGGATTGGTGTTGGTCTTGGTCCCGTGGGCAGGGGTGTAAATGATCAGCTCATCCTGAAGTCGCGGGCGGTTGATGCCGGAAACCGCCGCCAAAAGGCGCCCTTCATGATAGACCTCACCCTGAAAGTCCACATTGCCCATGACCGCTGTCCCGGGGCCCAGACCCACCGCAGTGCGGTTATTGTAGGGCTCGGTGATCAGCTCCCCATCGATCACAAACACCCCCAAGGGCCGCCCGGTCGATGCAAAATAGGCACCGTTGACCGCCGCAAGGGCCCCGGTGCGCTTGGCCATCTCGCTGACCCGTTCCGCTCCGTAGATGCGATCCTGCGCTAAGACCAGCTTCACCTCGTAGTTGCGCCTGAGATCTATCTCCAGGTAGTTTACCACATTGGGGCCAAAACTGTCAGCCCTGCGCTGATGACCGTAAACCAGGCCGAGTTCCACGATGCGTCTGGTGGTCTCAACGAAGGTTTTGGGAACCGTGAGCTGGAAAAGGTGCTCATCTTCCTGCACCACACCTTCCGGCAGCCAGTAGTTGAACTCCAAAACCAGCCGGGAGGCACCGCCCGGTTCTTGGGAATAGCGGAGCTCCCGCAGGGCCACATCGTCGATCTTCTGCCTTTCCGGCAGATCCGGGATGGGCAGATTAGAATCTATAATCACCTTCATGGGATGGGAAGTGTAGCTGACCTGAAACTCCTGGCCCTCTCCTTTGGGCAGGGTAAGCAGAACCTCTTGCGGCAGGACAGTTAAGACCTTCAACGCTGCAGTGCTGGCCTGTGCCGGGCTGAAGACAGTGAAAAGTGTCAATAAAAAGAAAACTAGCGGGGCCCATCTCCACTGCACAGACAATCCCCCTTCATATTCCTAATTACAATTCTTGACACCGATGTGTTTTCCTGCCACAAAATAAACTCCACAACGCCATTTGTGTGGAGTTTACTGAGCTCTTGCCTTTCTCTAACCCTCATCCTCAGGAAGATAGCGGGACATCTGTTCATAGATGAGCTTGGCCAGCCCCAGGCTCTGGGCTTGGGAGCTGTTTAGGGCCATTTCCTGATCCAGCAGGGACTGGAACAGCTTTTCCGCCCGCCGGTCGCCCAGCAGATCGCTGTCCGGCACGGTGCGGCGCATCTCCGTCAGGAGCATCTGCAAAAACAGGGCCTCAAACTCCTGCGCGGCCTCCCGCAGCGCTTCCCGGGATGAAGACTGCTTCGTTCTGCCCAGCTCCTCGGCCTTGCCGGCCACCAGATCGCCGGGGCTCCAGTTCACCCGCATAGGGATCCTCCTAAAGAATAATCAGCTCGCCAAACAGCGCCCCCGCCGCCTTCACAGCCTGCAGGATGGCGATAATGTCCCTGGGGGACGCGCCCACGGCGTTGAGGGCATCCACCAGTTCCTGCACGCTGGGGGAACCGCCCAAAACAGTGGTATTTCCAAAGGCTGGTTCTGAACCCATGAATTCGCCAAACAGCCCTCCGTCTCCTCCAAACGGGCCGGCATTTTCAACGGTACCCACCTGCACCTTGAGGCTGCCGTGGGATACCACCACAGGGGCGATGCGGACCTGCGCGCCCATGACCACTGTGCCTGTGCGCTCGTTGATCACCACCCGGGCATTGCTGTCAGGGCGGATGGGCAGCTCCTCAAGTTCGGCAATGAAGGCCACCACGTTGTTCAGGTAGCTGCCGGGAATCTGGATTTCCACCGTAGCCTGATCTCTGGCTCTGGCCAGGCTCTGCCCAAAGGCCGCATTCACCACTTCCACCAGGCGCTGCGCGGTGGTGAAGTCCGGCTCCATGAGCACCAGGGAAACCCAGCCCTCCGCGGCCAGGTCTCTGGCCTGCAGCTCCCGCTCCACGATGGCGCCGCTTGGTACGGTACCCACTGTGGTGTGGATGCTCTGGGCCCCTGATCCCCGCCCCGCAGCCCCGCCAATGGACACAGGACCCTGGGCCACGGCATAGATCTGCCCGTTGGCGGCCTGGAGGGGAGTTTGGAGAAGGAACCCGCCCTGCAGGCTGCGGGCATCGCCGATGGAGGAGACCGTCACATCAATGCGGTCCCCCACCCTGAGGGAAGTGGGCAGATCCGCGGTCACCATGACGGCAGCAATATTGCGCATGCGCAGATCATCTGGGGATACGGAAATCCCGAAATTCTCCAGCATATTGGCGATCATCTGCACATTGGCCCGGGAGCCTGAACCGTCTCCCGTACCCTGCAGACCCACCACCAGGCCCAGGCCGTAGATCTGGTTGTCCCGCACGCCCTGGACCCGAGCCACATCCTTAATCCGGACAATGGGGGTATCGTAGCGGAGGGGCTCCACCGTCTGGGCCCAGGCTCTGCCTGCACCCAGCAGGATGATCCCCAAGGCCAGCCAAACAAGTCTCCTCTTCATCTGCCTTCCTCCTCATCCCGCTAGAACAGCCAGTTGAACAGGCGCGTGAGCAGCCCGGGCTTGTTCTTCTCCCCGACAATGCCTGTGCCCACAAAGGAGATCTCCGCATCGGCCACAAAGGTGGAGAGCACAGTGTTGTCCGGGGCAATGTCTTCACCCCGCACCAGGCCGGTGAGCACGATCTCCTGTTCTTCGCCGTTCACCACAATCTTCTGCCGGCCTTCAATGCGCAGGGTGTTGTTGGCATAGGTTTCCACCACCTTGGTGGTGATCTTCGCTGTTAAGCTGCCGCCCCTGGTCACGGCCCCGTCCGCGGAGAAGCTGTCTCCTCCCCCCAGGCGCAGCAGGGGAATGAGATCCGCCAGCACACCGCCGCCTGGCCCCACGGACACTTCCGAGTCTTTACCAGTGCTGGTGGTGGCCGTCTGCCTGGCCTGGGCCTGTTCCACGATGATCACCGTGACCAGGTCCCCGGGCCGCCTGGCCTTGCGATCCGCGAACATGGACGCAGGCTGATCCACAGGAAACAACGATTCTGCCACGGTCAAGGTGGTGCTGCCCAACAGCAGCCCCACCGCCGAAAGCAGGGTAATGGTTAAGTACCAAGGTCTTTTCACGGCATAGCTGCCCCCTTTGTGTGCACCTGAACTGTGTGGGCATCGACGATCTCCCCGGCCACCCTCTGCCGGGAGAGGGTGTTTTCCACTTCGATCAGATCGCCCAGCCCGCCGCTCTGCCGGGCCACGCCCGGTGCGGTGACAGTGACGCTGCCCGTGTGCACCAGGATGGTGACCGCATCCCCCCGCTCGATGAGGGGTACTACCTCCACATGGAGCTGGGTGAGGGCAGTTCCCGCGGGCACCATTCTGGTGGTCCGCAGTCCCACAAAGTCCTCCAGGCTCCGGCTTTCCAGCGCAGCACCCCTTACTTCCCGCAGTTCCAGGCGGAGATCGTCCGCACTGAGGATCTCTCCCCGCTTAAGGTCCCGGGCCGCCACCACCACTTCCTGAACCGGGCGGCCTTCCCCGTCTTCACGCAAGCTCGCGGCTGCAGCGGCCGGCACCCGGAACACCCGCACGCTCTCGGCCCCCTGGAACTCCACCAGGCTGGGATGCAGCCCGGCATGGCGCAGGCGGACCTCGATGTGTCCCCTGAGCAGCACCCGGGAACTCCCCAGACTGGGAGCGGTTCCCACTACGACCTCGGCCAGCTGCTGCACCAGTTCAGGGGGACCCTCAAGTTCAGCCACTTCGCCCAGCAGCAGATCTTTACCGGACACGTTGGCCGTCTCCGGCAGGAACACCACCGCCCTCTCCTGCTCAGCCCCCCAGGCCCCGGGACCGGGACAGAGAGTGAGCACTGCCAAAAGCACGGCCAGCGCCACCAGCTTCCTAGCGGTCATCACAAACTACCTGCGCAGGTTATTGGCGGCCTGGAGCATCTCATCTGAAGCCTGGATGGCCTTGGAATTGCTCTCATACGCCCTTTGGGCCACGATCATATTCACCATCTCTTCCACTACCTGGACGTTGGACATCTCCAGGAAGTTCTGGGCCAAGGTGCCGAAACCGTCCATGCCGGGCTGACCCACAATGGGTGCTCCGCTCGCGGCGGTGGCGCGGTAGAGATTGCGGCCCACGCTCTGCAGCCCCGCGGGGTTCACAAAGCGGGCAATCATGATCGTATCCCTCTCCTCAGGATCGCTTACGCCGGGGTACATGACAGCCACCGTCCCATCGGAACTGATGCTGACCTCCACCGCTTCCTCTGGAATCTGAATTTCCGGCTCAATGGGAAAACCATCGGAGGTGGTGAGGCGGCCGTAGGCATCGATCTTGAAGGCCCCGTCCCGGGTGTAGCAGATGGTCCCATCGGGCAGGAGCACCTGGAAAAACCCGTCGCCTTCAATCACCACATCCAGGGGATTGTCCGTCTGCTGGTACATGCCTTGGGAGAACACCTTCTGGGTGGCCACCGTCCTCACCCCGTGGCCCACCTGGATGCCTGTGGGGATCTGCGCCCCCGTGGTGGAAGGTGTCCCCGCGTACTTCACCGTCTGGTAGAGCAGGTCTTGAAAGTCCACCCGGCTCTTTTTGAAACCTGTGGTGTTCACGTTGGCCAGGTTGTTGGAAATGACATCGATCTTGGTCTGCTGGGCGGTCATGCCGGAGGCTGCCGTCCATAAAGCGCGCATCATAACAAAAAACCCTCCTTTTGCTGTCCAAACTCGAGCACAGCCTAAGAGAGGGGTGTGTGAAGCTATCTCAGTCGGTCAATAGCTTCCAGGCTTCTGTTGCCAGTCCAGCCTCTTTCCCCTCAGGCTCTCGCTTCCTGCCGCTTACTACCTGTCACTAAACGTCATTGATGATCCTGCCTAGCGTCTCATCGAAGGCCTGCACCACCTTCTGGTTGGCTTCATAGGCCCTTTGAATGTTGATCAGGTTCACCATCTCCCTGACCACGTTCACGTTGGCCAATTCGATCATCCCGGGTGCCACCACCGCCCGGTAGCGGAAGGGATCCCCGGCTTCCGGCGTGGCCTCAAAGAGGTTGGCCCCCCTTCTGATCAGGCCGCTTCTGTCGTTGAACTCCACAATGAGGAGCCTGTCCACCACCTGGCCGTTCACCAGCACCTCCCCCGTTTCACTGAAAAAGACGGGTCCTTCCCCCACATAGATGGGGCCGTTTTCACCCCGCACCAGGTTCCCGTCGAGGGTGGCCAAAAGCCCGCTGGGGTTCACGGTGAACCGCCCATCCCGGGTGTATCTGGGGCCTTCTGGTGTCATGATGGCAAAAAAGCCCGCCCCAACCAAGGCCACATCTAAGGGATTCTCGGTTGTGCGCAGCACGCCTGGGGCGAAAGAAGTGTGACTGCCCTCCACCAGAGCTCCCGTACCCAAGGTGCCCAACGCCTGGGCCTGTCCCTGGAATAAGCGGAACACCGGCCTCTGGGGCGAGGCGTAGATGTGGGCGGTCTGCCGCTGGTAGCCGGCTGTATCCACGTTGGCCAGGTTGTTGCTGGCCACATCCATGCGCACTGTTTCCACCAGCATACCCGATGCTGCTGTATAGATGCCGCGGAGTATACGATCACCTCCCTGCCGCTTCTGCTTCCCTTATCGGCACCGCCCCAAAAAAACTTTAGGGCGCTTTAGCGCGCCCTAGTGTAGCTGTGGATGAACTGGCTGCGGTTGGGATTGCGGTCCAGGGAATCCAAAATCTCGCCCGTCCCCCGCACCACGCAGCTTAAGGGATCTTCGGCCAGGGTAACCGGCACTCCCGTTTTTTCCTGAATCAAGCGGGCCATCCCGTCCAGAAGGGCCCCTCCGCCAGTGAGGGCCATGCCCTTGTTCACGATATCGGCGGCGAGCTCAGGCGGGGTCACTTCCAGAACGCCCCGGATGGCATCCACAATGCTGATGAGGAGCTCCTCCAGGGCTGGGTAGATGTCCACGGAGCTGATTTCCACCGTGGCTGGCAGCCCGGTAACCAGATCCCTCCCCCGGATACTCATGCGCTTATCGGGGGTGGGGTAAGCGCTGGCGATGGAAATTTTGATATCCTCCGCGGTGCGGTCGCCGATGGCCAGGTTGTACACCCGCTTGATATGGCGGCTGATGGCCTCTTCCATGTGGATGCCGCCCACCCGCAGAGATTGGGCTGTAACCTCGCCCCCCAAAGAAATCACGGCGATATCCGTTGTACCGCCGCCAATATCCACCACCATGCTGCCGCTGGGCGCGGCAATATCCAGCCCGCAGCCGACCGCCGCAGCAATGGGCTCGGTCACCAGATAGACTTCCTTAGCCCCGGCCAGATTCGCCGCCTCAATCACAGCCCTTTTTTCAACTGTGGTAATCCCCGAGGGAACGCAGACCATCACCCGGGGCCGGAAGCCCCAGCCGGCCGCCTTTCTTATGAAGTGCTTAAGGATCTCCTCCGTGATGGTGAAATCCGCGATAACCCCTTCCTTCAGGGGCCTGATGGCCCTAATATTGCCAGGGGTCCGCCCGATCATTTCCCGGGCTTCTTGACCAATTGCGCAGATTTTCTGTGTATTCACATCAACGGCCACCACAGCGGGCTCGTGGATGACAACGCCTTTACCGCGCACATGAACCAGAACATTAGCAGTACCCAAATCAATCCCGATATCTTTGCCAAACACCTTTTGTCCCCCTCTGCAAACACTGGCTGCACAAACTGCAATGCCATAGTGTTCGCCACCGATGGGACAAATCCTTTTTTCGCCAGGCCCCCTAGGAAGCTCGACTGGCCCCTTTCACCCCGTATTTACGCCTGGTTGCCTCACCGCCGCGGATGTGTCTTTCCGATTTATTTATCTCAAGGACCCTCTTCACCTGTTCGGCCAGCTCCTTATTAATGCGTGGCAAGCGCTCGGTCACGTCCTTGTGCACAGTGCTCTTACTCACCCCGAAAACCAGAGCCGCTTGCCGCACAGTGGCGTTGGTTTTTACGATGTATAGGCTGACATCCACTACCCGCTTGCGGATATAGTCTCTCATCTGCGCTTCCCCCTAGCACTTTTTTTACATGTATATGCCGCAGGGCTTGCAATATGCGCGGCTAGTGGAGAAACGCCTGGGGATTGACGGGCTGTCCGTTGTAGGTAAGACCGAAGAAGATGCGGCCTGTGCTGTCCGGCGAGGCGATGTTCTGGTTCTGCTTCACCTGTTCACCTGGGGATACCTTGATGCCTGTGATGGAGCGGTAGATGCTGGCCCAGCCGCCGCCGTGGTCAATGATCAGCTCCATCTCCACGCCGTTGGAGTTCACCGCGGCAACTTTGCCCGGCAGCACGGTGCGCACCGCATCACCGGTCACCCTAAACTCCAAACCGGCGTTGAAGCGCCAATCGCCGTAGACCGGGTGGCGGTACCAGCCGAAGGGTGTGGCGATTTCCCCCTGCACAGGCCAGATCAAGCGCTCAAAGGAGACCGCCGGCTCCACTTCCGGCTCGGGCTCGGGCCTAGGTTCCACGGGCTCCGGCCGGGGGTTGGCAGGCGGCTCCACCATCACCACCTGGGTGGGGTCCTCCAGCACCCAAGGGTACAGGGAGGCGATCACGCTCTGCACCTTCTCCTCCACCAGTTCATCCAGCTCTTCCCGGGTCACCGGGTTCACCGCGGCCGCGGGCTGCTCCTGGGGCCAGGCCCGGTAAATGCCCAGACCCATACCGGCCAAGAGGGACAAGCCGATTACGATGGCCATGAGCACCCTGCGGCTGGTACGCTTCTGCCAGGCCGTCCGCAGCCTGTCTTTTAGTTTCCGCCATACTTGCATACTATCACCGCCTTGGCGCTAGTATGCTCCTAAAATCTGGATTCTATGCAAAAAAGCCCCCCTGAGGGAGCTTTCTTCGCGGGACATATGACCTTCTGGCTTTTACTCATCATTGGCCACTTTCAGGCGCAGCAGGGCCTTCTGCAGGGCGATCTGCGCCCGGGCCGTGTCCACATCGGACCTTTGGGAGCGCAGCCGCTCTTCCGCCCGGCGCTTGGCCTCCCGGGCCCGCAGCACATCGATTTCCTCCGCCAGTTCGGCGGTGCGGGCTATGATCACCATCTTGTTCCCGTGCATCTCCACAAAACCGCCGCCTAAGGCGATCTTGCGCCGCTTGCCCCGCAGGGGCCCAAACTCCACGATGCCGAGGCCCAGAGCCGCCATGAGGGGCTGGTGATTGGCCAAAACGCCGAACTGCCCATCTGTACCAGGCAGAAGCGCGTATTCCACCTCCGTGCTGACCACAGTCCTTTCCGGGGTCAAGACCTCCAAGCTGAATACCGCCATCAGGCATTCTCCTTCGCCAGGGCTTGGGCTCTAGCCACCGCCTCGTCGATGGTGCCCACCATGTAGAACGCGTTCTCCGGCAGGTGGTCGTGCTTGCCCTCCAGGATCTCCTTAAAGCCCCGCACCGTCTCCTTCACCGGGACGTACTTGCCGGGCATGCCGGTGAACGCCTCCGCCACAAACATGGGCTGGGACATGAAGCGCTCCAGGCGCCGTGCCCTGGCCACGATGATCTTGTCTTCCTCCGACAGTTCGTCCATGCCCAAAATGGCGATGATATCCTGCAGCTCCCGGTAGCGCTGGAGGACCTGCTGCACGCCCCGGGCCACCTCATAGTGCTCCTGGCCCACAACTTCCGGCGCTAGAATGCGGCTGGTGGAAGCTAAGGGGTCCACCGCGGGGTAGATACCCTTCTCGGCAATGCTCCGCTCCAGGTTGGTGGTGGCATCCAGGTGGGCAAAGGCCGTGGCGGGCGCGGGGTCCGTGTAGTCATCCGCAGGCACGTAGATGGCCTGGATGGAGGTGATGGATCCGTATTTGGTTGTGGTGATCCGCTCCTGCAGCTGGCCCATTTCCGTGGCCAGGGTAGGCTGGTAACCGGCGGCAGAGGGCATCCGCCCCAGCAGCGCCGACACTTCCGAACCGGCCTGGGTAAAGCGGAAGATATTATCGATAAACAAGAGCACATCCTGGCGCTCCTCATCGCGGAAATACTCGGCGATGGTGAGCGCCGCCAGCCCGACCCGGAGACGGGCCCCCGGCGGCTCGTTCATCTGGCCGAAGACCATGGCCGTCTTTTCTATAACTCCGGAATGCTTCATCTCGAAGTAGAGGTCGTTCCCTTCCCGGGTGCGCTCGCCCACACCTGCGAAGACCGAGTAGCCCCCGTGCTCGTAGGCGATGTTGCGGATCATCTCCATGATCAAAATGGTCTTGCCCACACCTGCGCCGCCAAAGAGGCCGATCTTGCCTCCCCGGGGATAGGGAGCGAGAAGATCCACAACCTTAATCCCCGTCTCCAGCATGACCGTGGCCGGTTCCACTTCATCCACCTTGGGCGCGGGGCGGTGAATAGGCCAGCGGGCCACACCATCCACGGGGGGACCGCCGTCTATTGGCTGGCCCAAGACGTTGAACAGCCTGCCCAAAGTTTCCGGGCCCACAGGCACCGTGATGGGTCCGCCCAGGTCCACCGCCTGCATGCCCCGCTGCAGGCCGTCTGTGGAGGCCATGGCGATGCAGCGCACCATGTTGTTCCCCAGGTGCTGGGCAGCTTCCACGATCAAATCTATCTTCTGGCCCTCCGCTTCCCCTTCGATGCGGATGGCGGTGAGCAGATCCGGCAGCCGCTCCGGCGGAAATTCAATGTCCACTACCGGGCCGATGACTTGAACCACTCTCCCCATGTTAGCACTCATGGTCAAACCCCCTCTTGTCTCTACGCTTGCAGTGCATCTGCACCGCCCACGATTTCCGCAATTTCCTTGGTGATCTGCGCCTGGCGCATGCGATGGAACGTCTTGTTCAGCTCTTCGATGAGCTCTTCCGCGTTGTCGGTGGCCTGAGCCATGGCATTCATCCTGGCCGCCATCTCGCTGGCCTTGGCCTCGATGAGCGACTGGTAGATCGCGGCATTGACATACAGCGGGATCAACTCTTCCAGCACTGCAGTGGCAGAGGGCTCGAAGATGTACACCGGTTCCGGCCCGGAGCTGCCGGAGGCGATCTCGCTTTGGATGGGCAGAACGGGGCGCAGCCGGACCCGCTGGGTCAGTGTATTGATGAACTGGGTGTATAAAATCGCAACCTGATCAAACATGCCGTGGAGGTAAAAATCTAAAATCACCTGGCCGATATCCATACCCTGCCTGAACTGGGGCTCGTCCCCCAGCCCCACATACTCGGCCAAAGCGGTGCGGTTCCGGCGGCGGAAATAATCCCGGGCTTTCCTGCCCACGATCACCAGCTCCGTGTGGGGATGCTCCTGAAGGAAGGCCTCCGCCCGCCGAATTACGTTGGTGTTGTAGCCCCCCGCCAGCCCCCGGTCAGAGGATAAGACCACAAGGCAGTGACGCTCACCGGTTCTGCGCTGTGCAATTTCCGGGAGCTCCACGCCGGACCCCTCCACCGCCTGGAGTACCACCGCCAGGGAGCCGGCCAGGCGCTCGTAGTACGGGCGGGTGCTGGCCACCCTATCCTGCACCTTGCGCAGTTTGGCCGCGGCGACCATCTCCATGGCCCTGGTGATCTGCTGAGTGCTGGAGATGCTGGCGATGCGCCGCTTGATCTCCCGACTCGTCCGTGCCATGCTGCACCCCCCTAACTGATGAACTCCTTCTTAAATTCCACAATGGCCTTTTTCAGTTCTTCCTCGATCGCTTCCGTGAACTTCTTCTCCTGCCTGAGTTTTGCCAAAAGGGCGGGGCGCTCTTTGCGGAGGAACTCCAGCAGCTCCCGCTCAAAGCGGACCACATCCGCCACGGCAATGCTGTCCAGATAGCCGTTGACCGCAACGTACAGGGATACCGCCTGCTCCTCCACGGGCATGGGCTTATACTGCTCCTGCTTGAGCACTTCATACATGCGCTCGCCCCTGGCCAAAAGGGCCTGGGTCTGGCGGTCCAGATCCGAGCCGAACTGGGCAAAGGCAGCCAGCTCCCTGTACTGGGAGAGCTCCAGACGCAGGGTGCCCGCGACCTTGCGCATCATGGGCACCTGCGCGGCCCCGCCCACACGGGATACGGAGCGGCCCACGCTGATCGCTGGCCTGATGCCCGCGTAGAACAGATCCGACTCCAAGTAGATCTGCCCGTCGGTGATGGAGATCACGTTGGTGGGGATGTAGGCGGAAATGTCTCCGGCCTGGGTCTCAATTATGGGCAGCGCCGTCAGGGAGCCGCCCCCCAGCTCGTCGTTGAGCTTGGCAGCCCGCTCCAAAAGGCGGGAGTGGATGTAGAAAATATCGCCTGGATAGGCTTCCCGCCCGGGGGGCCTGCGCAGAAGCAGGGACATCTCCCGGTAAGCCGCGGCGTGCTTGGAAAGGTCATCGTAGACGATGAGCACATCTTTCCCCTGGTACATGAACTCCTCGCCCATGGCGCAGCCCGCGTAGGGGGCGATATACAGCAGGGGAGAAGGCTCACTGGCGGTGGCTGAAACCACGATGGTGTAATCCATGGCCCCGTGCTTGAGGAAGGTGTCCACCACCGCGGCCACGGTGGAGGCCTTCTGGCCGATGGCCACGTAGATGCAGATCACGTCCTGATCCTTCTGGTTCAAGATGGTGTCCACCGCGATGGCGGTTTTGCCGGTCTGGCGGTCGCCGATGATCAGCTCCCTCTGCCCCCTCCCGATGGGGACCAGGGAGTCAATGGCCTTCAACCCGGTCTGCAGCGGCTGGTTGACGCTGACCCGGTCCACAACCCCCGGGGCCCTGGTCTCAATGGGCCGCCACTTGTCGGTCTTGATGGGCCCCTTGCCGTCGATGGGCTGGCCCAGGGGGTTGACCACCCGGCCGATCATGGCTTCGCCCACGGGCACCTGCACCACCCGCTTGGTGCGCCTTACGGGATCCCCCTCTTTGATATGCTCATAGGGACCCAAAATGACCACGCCGATGTTGTCCTGCTCCAGATTGAGCACCATACCGTAGGTGCCGCCGGGGAATTCCAGGAGCTCGCCGGCTAGGGCCTTTTCCAATCCATAGACGCGAGCGATTCCGTCCCCCACCATGAGGACGGAACCCAGATCTTCCACCTGCAGCTCCGTTTCGAATTCCTCGATCTGGCGCCTCAGTATCGCTACGATCTCATCCGGTCTCATTGCCATAGAGCGTTCCCCCAATTACTTATATTTCTCCTGCAGTATCCCGCAGATCCTCAAGGCCGCCCTCCCATCCCCGTAGGGGTTGGGCGCGGAGGACATGCGCGCGTAGAGTTCCGAATCACTCAAAAGCTCCAGCACGCCCTGGACAATACTATCTTTCGCGGAACCCACAAGTCTTACCGTCCCGGCTTCCAGGGCCTCGGGCCTTTCCGTGACTTCACGCATGACTAAAACAGGTTTATGTAAGGCAGGGGCTTCTTCCTGCAGCCCTCCGGAATCGGTCAAAAGCAGGGTGCACCTGGCCAAAAGGTTGGCGAACTCCTGGTAGCCAGGGGCATCCACCAAGATGATCTGCTCATCGGCCCCCAGAAGCTCCTCCATCACCGCCTGGATGTCGGGGTTTTTGTGCATGGCCACCACGATCTGCAGATCGCTGGCCGCGCTGATGGCCAAAAGGGCCTGGCAGATCCCCACCAGGGGCTCTCCCCAGTTCTCCCGGCGGTGGGCGGTGACCACCAGAATGGGCCGGCTGAAATCGAGGCCCCTCAGTTCAGGCGTTTTGAACTGGTAATCCTCTTCCACCACCGCAAGCAGGGCATCGATCACCGTATTCCCCGTGACAAAAATGCGCTGGGGGTCCACCCCTTCCCGCCTGAGGTTCTCCGCAGCCCGCTCGGTGGGGGCAAAATACCACGTGGCCAGGACATCAATGAGGCGCCGGTTGGCCTCTTCGGGAAAGGGGCTCTGCACAGAAGGAGTGCGCAGCCCCGCCTCCACGTGCCCCACGGGGATGCGCTCGTAAAAGGCGGCTAAGGCCGCGGCAAAGGCGGTATTGGTATCCCCGTGAACCAAAACCAGATCCGGGCGCCACTCGCGCAGAATCCCTGCCATGCCCCGCAGGGTGCGCTGGGAGATATCCGTTAAGGTCTGCCCGTGGCTCATGATGTCCAGGTCGTAATCCGGTTCGATACCAAACAGCTCCAGCACCTGGTCCACCATTTCCCGGTGCTGGCCGGTGATGATCACCCTGGTATCCCAGTGCCCAACCCCCCGGCAGGCCTTAACCAGGGGGGCCATCTTGATGGCCTCGGGCCTGGTGCCAAAGACCAGCGCCAGCTTAAACATCTTTGTTTTCTCCCTTATGGGATCCGAAGGGCTGGATCATGCCCACCCGCATGGAACCATACCAGAAGAGGAGGCCCAAAAGCAGGGCCACCAGCCAAGGGGCCCGGGTTAACTGCGCAGTGAGCACCGCCGCGGTTGCGGAAAGGACGGTGATCAGATAGGCTAGGCCAGCGATCTGCCTCTGGCTGAGGCCCAGATCCAGCAGCCGGTGGTGGAAATGGGAGCGGTCCGCCTGGTAGACGGGGACTCCGTTCTGCACCCGGCGCACCACCGCGCAGAGGAGATCCGTAACCGGTACTGCCAGAATCAAAATGGGCACCGCGATGCTGATGGTGGCCGCGCCCTTGAGGGCACCTTCGGTGGAAATGGCCGCCAGGAGAAAGCCCAGCAGCATGGCCCCCCCATCGCCCAGGTAGAGCTTGGCGGGGTTGAAGTTGTGGGGAAGAAAGCCCAGGGCACTGCCCGCGGTGATCACGGCCATAAGTGCCGCATCAAAGCGCCCCAAAAGCAGCGCCAAAGTGGCCAGGGCTGCCGCCGCGATGAAGCTGATCCCGGTGGTGAGCCCGTCGATACCGTCGATGAAGTTCATGATATTGACCAAGGTGAGCACCCAGAGCATGGTCAGGGGAATGGCCAGCCAGCCGAGGTAGAACATGCCCCCAAAGGGATTGCTGATAAACTCGATGCGGGGGCCCAAGAGCACATAGATGAGCACCACGACAAACTGACCCGCGAACTTCACGCCAGCTGAGAGCTGATAGCGGTCATCCACAACGCCAAGGACCAGGATGAAAAATGCCGCGCTGAGGGTTACGCCCAAGTGGGGAAGGTCCCCCACCAGAGAAGCGGCGGCAAAACCAACGAAGATGGCCAAACCGCCCCCTGTGGGCATGGGCACCCGGTTGATCCTGCGGGGATTGGGCTCGTCAACCAAACCCCAGCGCAGAGCCACCCGCCGTGCCGCGGGGCTGCAGAGGGCCGTAACCGCTGTGGAAATCAAGAAAGCCAAGATAAACTGCGCTGCGTTCATTCCTTCCCCTCCCCCCCGCTGCGCCTGACAATCTCCAGACCGGCCTCGTTCAGAAGCTCCAAGGCCAGAGCATCGGGGTAATCGCCCTGGAAGACGACTCTTTTCACACCGGCGTTAATCAACATTTTAACGCACAGGATACAGGGCTGATGAGTGCAGTACAAAGTGGCCCCGGCGGTGCTCACCCCGTGCAGGGCCGCCTGGATGATGGCGTTCTGCTCCGCGTGAGTGCCCCGGCACATCTCATGCCGTTCGCCCGAGGGTATGTTCAGCTGTTCCCTCAGGCAGCCCACGTCCAAGCAGTGGGCCACGCCCCGGGGAGCCCCATTGTAACCTGTGGCGATAATATGTTTGTCCCGCACCAGCACAGCACCTACCTGCCTGCGCAGGCAGGTGGACCGGCTGGAAACCAAGACAGCTATGTCCATGAAATATTGATCCCACGAGGGCCTGCCCATCTGCCGCCGCCTCCCCCACCGGCTTATTTCGTACCGAAGAGGCGGTCGCCGGCATCGCCCAGTCCGGGGACGATGTAGCCGTGGTCGTTGAGCCGCTGGTCAATGGCGGCTGTGTAGATATTCACATCTGGATGTTCCCTCTGCAGGAACTCAATTCCTTCCGGAGCCGCCACGATGCACATGAACTTGATGGAGGTCACGTTCCTCTCCTTGAGGTACTTAATCGCAGCGGCCGCGGAACCTCCCGTGGCCAGCATGGGATCGAGCACGATCACCTGGCGCTCCTCCACATCCACGGGCAGCTTGCAGTAGTATTCCACAGGCTTGAGCGTGTCCGGATCCCGGTAAACCCCGATGTGCCCCACCTTGGCTGCGGGGATGAGCTTCAAAACACCGCCCACCATCCCCAGGCCCGCCCGGAGAATGGGCACAATGCCCAGCTGCCGCCCGGCGATCACCTTGCCGGTGGTGCGGCCGATTGGGGTTTCCACTTCCAGGTCCTCTAAAGGCATGTCCCTGGTTACCTCATAGGCCATGAGCATGGACATCTCTTCCACCAAGTCCCTGAAGTCTTTAGGGCCGGTGGCCTGGTCCCTAATAATGGTTAGTTTGTGCTGTACTAAAGGGTGGTCAATAAGGTGCACCGAACTCATCTGATCATCTCCCATCTTGGTCTGCCTTCAGTCCAATGCGTCGATTTTTTCGACCCTGGTCTTGTGCCTGCCCCCGACGAAACTGCCGTTCAGGTAGACATCCACTATGTCCAGCATCAAGCCCAGCCCCAACACCCTGGCCCCCAGGCAGAGAATGTTGGCATCGTTGTGCTCCCTGGCCATGCGGGCCGAGAAGGTATCGTTGCACAGGGCAGCGCGAATGCCCTTGATTTTGTTGGCGGCGATGGACATGCCGATGCCTGTCCCGCAGATCAGAATCCCGAAAGTGCATTCACCGCTCCTCACTGCCTCAGCCACGGGCTGGGCAATGTCGGGGTAATCGCAAGACTCCTCGGAATCGGTGCCGAAATCCACCGCTTCCAGCCCCCGGGAGCGCAAATGCTCGATAATCACCTGCTTAGCCTGGAAACCACCATGATCGGAACCCACGGCAATACGCATGTTCTTTCCTCCTTTACCCATGCTCTGGGCAATGATGGCCTGTACCGCCCGGTCAATCTCCTGGCGGGCCCGGCGGTAGGCCTCTAAGGACTGCCCAAAGGGATCGGGTATCTCGTATTCTTTCTCCGCTGACTGCTGTGCCTCCTGCCCGGAAGTCAAGATGTCCGCGTACTCCTTGAGCAGAAAAATCTTGCCAGCCTGTTCAGGAGCGAGCCTCAAAAGCTCCTCCTTGTGGCGCTCCGTCATGGCCAGAACCAGGTCGGCCTCCTCCAAAAGGCGGGGATGGAGCTTGCGGGAGCGGTGCTCCCGGGCATCGATCCCCAGCTCCGAGAGGGCCTGAAGAGCCTCTTCGGTGGCCGCATCTCCCGTGAAGGCAAAGAGTCCGGCGGAGGTGGCCTCAAGATTCAGGCCCGCTTCCTTGGCCCTGTGCCTCAACAGGTACTCAGCCATGACGCTGCGGCAGGTATTGCCGGAACAGATGAACAGAATAGATTTCCCCATGCTTCCTCCTTTAACTCCCTACGTGCTGATCTCCCGGCCCCGGGCCGCCTTGCGCAGGCGGTTCATGATCGCCAGGCCCAGGTGCCGCTCGCTTACGGCTTCCACAAACAGCACCTCCAGCCCCAGATCATCCGCCTGACGGAGCAGGTGGTAGAGCCTGCTGGCCAGACCGGGCAGATCGCCTTCAGGGCCCATGGAAAGAACGGTCAGCCCTGGATAGAGCCCCGCCCTTTCTTGCCAGGTCATCACACCAACCTTTTGGCCCTTCCTTAACAAAGCTTCGCTCAGCTCCAGGATTTTTGCGGCGGCTCCCGGCCCGGAAACCAGGTAGACCTCGGCCTCCGGCGCGTAGTGCTCGTATTTCATCCCCGGCGAAGGGGGTGGCCCCTCCTCCAGGTGCCCGGGTGCCAAGCTCACTTCCACCAGCTCCTGCAGCTCCTCCAGGGTGACCCCGCCGGGCCTGAGCAGGCGGAAGGGCCTGCGGGTACAGTCCAAAACGGTTGATTCCACTCCGAAGCCCGTTTCTCCTCCATCCACCACCGCGGGGATGCGGCCCCCCAGATCCCGGAGCACGTGCTCCGCCCTGGTGGGGCTGGGCTTTCCGGAAAGATTGGCGCTGGGCGCGGCCAGAGGGAAATTCACCGCCCTCAGCAGGCTCAAAGCCACGGGATGGGCGGGAACCCGCACCGCCACTGTATCCAATCCTGCAGTCACTTCCCCAGGAACCACTTCATTCTTGGGCAGAACCAGGGTCAAAGGGCCGGGCCAAAAGCGCTCCATGAGCAGGCGGGCTTCCTTAGGGATCTCCCGCACCAGCTCTTCCACCTGCTCCCTGCCTGTACAGTGCACGATCAAGGGGTTGTCCTGGGGCCTGCCCTTGGCCGCAAAGATCCTGGCCACCGCCTCCGGATCCAGGGCGTTGGCACCAAGCCCGTATACGGTTTCAGTGGGGAAGGCCACAACCTGCCCCTCCGCCAAAAGCTGCGCGGCCTTGTCGATTTCCTCCGGCAGCAGCACCTCGGTCTTCAGCTTTTCCACTGGAAAACCACCACCCGGTCGCGGCCGCCGTAGTCCTGCACCGTCTGCAGCCAGGTTAAGCCCGCCTCTTCCCCTAAGGCCCGCACTTCCCGGGCCTGATCCCAGCCGATTTCCAGCACTACAAAACCAGGCTCCTCCAAAAAGGAAGCGGCCTGGCGGAAAATGCGGCGGTAAAAGTCCAATCCATCGGCGCCGCCATCCAGGGCAACAGCCGGCTCATAGGCTATCTCTGGAGCCAGTTTGCCAAGATCGTCCCGTTTTATGTACGGAGGGTTGGAACAGATCACCTGGAAAGTGCCGGACACACGCTGGAAAAGATCGCTCTCCAGGAAGGTGATCTGCCCGGCCACCTCCAGCCGCTGCGCGTTGGCCCGGGCCACCTCCAGGGCCTCGGGGGAGATGTCCACCGCTGTCACCTGGATATCCGGGTCCTGGCAGGCCAGGGCCACGGCAATGGCCCCGCTGCCTGTGCCCAGCTCCAAAATGCGGCCAGGACGGCCTGGCTCCAGAAGCTCCAGGACTTTGTCCACCACAAACTCCGTTTCCGGCCGGGGAATGAGCACCGCCTCATTCACAAGCAGAGGCAGCGAGTAAAACTCCCGCTCCCCGGTGAGGTAGGCCAAAGGGATCCTCTGTCCCCGGCGCCCGATGAGCCTGCGGTAGGCATCCACTTCCTGGCTGGTCAGGGGCTTGTCGAAGTTGAGGTAGAGGGACAAGCGGTCCAGCCCCAGAACGTGGCCCAAAAGCAGCTCCGCATCGAGCCGGGGTGAGCTGCAGCCCTTTTCCTGAAGGTAACCTGCGCTGAGGTTGATCAGTTCGCCGATGGTATACTGCTTAGCCATGGTGAATGTCTGCTGTCTCCTTCAATCTTTCCACCTGATCCGCGGTGATCAGGGCCTCGATGATCTCATCCAGATCTCCGTCCACAACCAGGTCCAGCTTGTAGAGGGTGAGGCCGATGCGGTGATCCGTCACCCGCCCCTGGGGGAAGTTGTAGGTCCTGATGCGCTCGCTGCGCTCCCCGGTGCCCACCTGGCTGCGGCGCACAGCCGCCTGCTCCGCCAGGGCCTCCTCCTGCATTTTCTCCAGCAGCCTGGCCCTTAAGATCCTCAGGGCCTTTTCCTTGTTCTTGTGCTGTGACTTTTCGTCCTGACAGGAGACCACCATGCCCGTGGGGAGGTGGGTGATCCTCACCGCGGAGTCGGTGGTGTTCACGCTCTGCCCACCTGGGCCGGACGAGCGGTAGACATCGATCTTCAGATCAGCGGGATCGATGTGCACCTCCACTTCCTCGGCCTCGGGCAGGACCGCAACGGTAGCGGTGGAGGTGTGGATGCGGCCCCCCGCCTCTGTAACGGGGATGCGCTGCACCCTGTGTACGCCGCTTTCGAATTTGAGGCGCGAATAAGCGCCCTGCCCTTCGATCATGAAGATCACTTCTTTAAAGCCCCCCAATTCAGTGGGGCTGCTGCTTAAAACCTCCACTTTCCAGCGCTTCTCCTCGGCGTAGCGGGAGTACATGCGGAAGAGGTCCGCGGCAAACAGGGCCGCCTCTTCCCCGCCGGTTCCGCTGCGGATCTCCATGATCACGTTCTTTTCATCATTGGGATCCTTGGGCAGAAGGAGAATCTGCAGCTCGTTTTCGAGGTTCTCCTTGGCTTCCTTCAGGCCGTCGATCTCCTCCCGGAGCAGTTCGGCGAACTCCTCCTCCTGGGGCTCCTCCTGGAGCAGGTAGGCTTCCTCCAAAGCGGAGAGCACCTGGCGGTACTCCCGGAATTTGGCCACGATCTCTTCCAGGTCCGAGTGGGCCTTGGCCAGCTTCCGGTAGCGGACCGGATCCCCCAGCACCTGCGGATCACTCATCTGCCTGGTCAATTCCTCATATTTTTCTTCCAGCGCCTGCAGCTTCTCTAGCATTAAACCTTTCCTCCTAGGCGGTGGTTTCGTTATTGGGGAAGGGAACCACCTTTTTCCCTTCTGGATGGGCCATGTCCCTGGCCAAAACGGCCTTAAGGGCGGAAATGGCCACTTCAATCTGGCTGTGGTCGGGCTCTTTCGTGGTCAGTCCCTGCAGAAGCATTCCAGGCCTGGCCAGCCAGCGGAAGATGGGGTGGCAGTCTTTCTGGCCCGCTTTGCGGATCAGCTCGTAGGAAAGCCCCGCGACCAAAGGCATGATGGCCACATGGATCAAAACCCGCTGCAGAAAGGGGGGCCGCCCGAAAAACGAAAAGACAAACACGCTGGTGAAGAGGACGATGAGCAGAAAGTTGGTCCCGCAGCGGGCGTGCACCCGGCTGTGCTTGGCCACGTTTTCCACCGTGAGCTCTTCCCCGGCCTCGTAGCAGTTAATGGCCTTGTGCTCCGCCCCGTGGTAGGCAAACACCCTTTTGATGTCCTCCATCCAGGAAATCCCGGCGATATAAAGGACGAAGAAGGACACCTTAATCAAACCCTCCACTAAGTTTAAGATGATGTTGGAGGAAATATAGCTCTGCACAAAGCGCAGCAAAAACGCGGGCAGCACAATAAACAAGGCCACCGTCAGCACCAGGGCAAAGCCCATGGTCAGAACCAGCTCCTTGGCGGTGAGCTGTTCTTCTTCACCCCCGTATTCGCTGGCGGAGTAGTTCAGGCTCTTGATCCCCATGATCAGGGTTTCTACCAAAGCCACCGCTCCCCTGATCACCGGTTTTTTCAGCAGGGGGAAGCGGTCGGACCAGGGTTTGAGGTCCTGGTGGAGGATGGAGATGCTCTGATCTTGTTTGCGCACGGCAACTGCCGCGGAATACCGGCCGCGCATCATCACGCCTTCGATGACAGCCTGGCCGCCGTAGTTATACTGATTACTCACCTAGCACGCGTCCTTTCATGAGCGAGATTAGATTCTGCGCCTGATTCGATGGTGCCACCACCACCAGCTGATCCAGGGGCAGCAGCACATCATCGCCCCGGGGGGAGATGATCTCCTTGGGCGAACGGATGATGGAGATGACCTGCACGCCCAGGTCCCTGCCCAGGGCCGCTTCCGCCAGGGTATGGTAGGCCAGGGGCGAATCTTCGCTGAGTTCAATCTGGAGCAGCACCTTATCATCCCCAAAGTGGGTCACATCCTTGAAGGAGCGCATCCACAGGGGCTGGGCGTAGGCGCTGCTTTTTACCGTCCTAAAGCCCCGGGGCAGAAAGAGCCTGGTGAAAACGCCGATGACGATACCCACCAGCCAGCCCAGGAGCAGGGCCAGGAAGGTGCTGTACACCAGCTGCCCGGCTACGCCGCCTAGATCCTGCATCCACTCGTCCGTAAAGATGCTGAGGGTGCGGATGCGGTCAAACATCTCCACCGCGGAAACCAGGCCCACATAGCTGGAGATGCTTCCCCTGATCTGGGAGGCCCAGCTGTAGGAGATGCCCACCGTCAGAACCGCCCCGGCCAGAACCGGCAGGCCCACCTTGGTCAACCCGCCGAACACCACCCCCACCAAGAGGCCCCCCGCCAAGCTCAAGGCGGTGGCGCTCATGCGGGGCAGCAGCACCAGCAGCAGATCCTTTAAGTGGGCCAGGCGGATGGAAAACTTGGGCATGGCCACTATAAGATCAAAGGACAAGAAACCGACAAAAATAGAGACAAATGATGAAGTCAGACCCGGCAGGTTGCGCACCAGGTAGTAGGCAACGCCCACCACAATGGCCCGCATGGCCAGGATAAACAGCACCGTGATCCGCTTAGCCACCGAGGCCCCCACCTTCAGGCGCACCCGGCACTTCATGGCAGCGGTTGCAGCGGGCCTCGTAGTTCTCGGTGGCCCCGATGAGGATGATGGGATCGTTGTAGTTGGCGGGCGCACCGTCAATCAGGCGCTGCGTGCGGCTGGCGGGCCGGCCGCAGACCACACAGATGGCATTGAGCTTTGTGACCTGCTCCGCCAGGGCCATGAGCACAGGCACGGAGCCGAAGGGCACGCCCCGGAAGTCCAGATCCAGCCCGGCCGCGATCACCCGCTTGCCGTCTTTAACCAGCTGCTGACAGACCTCGACAATGCTGGGCGGAAAGAACTGAACCTCGTCAATGGCCACCACGTCTGTGGCCTGGTCAACCTGCTCGAGAATCTCTTCCGGCTGCTGAACCGGAATGCAGTCGATGGAAAGCCCGTTGTGGGCCGCCACTTTTTCCACGCCATAGCGGTGGTCCAGGGCGGGTTTGAACACCATCACCTTCTGTTTGGCAATGAGCGCCCGCTTGACCCTGCGGATCAGCTCTTCCGACTTCCCCGAAAACATGGAACCCACCACTACTTCCAGCCAGGATGCTTCACGTTGCGGCATGATCTCACCTCTATCGATTATGGCAGAAAAGACAACAAAGTTGTTTTCTCTAATGCCGGGGGGAAATCCTGCCGCTGGCTACTTCTGGAAAGGCTGCAGGAGGCTCTCCAGCCTGGCATCCACTTCCGCTTTGATCGCAACGCCTTGATCCGTGAACTCTTCGCCCAAAATCGTGGCGTGGGCCCTGAGGATGCTGGCCTGGCGAAGCTCGCTGAAGGGGAAGAAATATTCCCTTACGGAGTACTGCTGGGCAAAAAACTCATAGACCGCGGCCGTGAGCCGATCCAGGTTGTACCCGGTTTTGGCGGAAACCGCTTGGTCCGGTGGGCGCACCTCCAGGGGGTGGTCCACCAAATCCACTTTATTATACACCGCGATGATGGGCTGCGCCGCACCAATTTCTTTCAAGACCTCTTCCACCGCTTCCTTCTGCTCCCTGGACTGGGGATGGCTGGCGTCGATCACATGGAGCAGGAGATCCGCGTAAACCACCTCTTCCAAGGTAGCCTGGAAGGCCGCGACTAAAGTGTGGGGCAGCTTGCGGATGAAGCCCACGGTGTCGGTGAGGTACACCCAGCGCCCCTCCGTGAGGTCCCAGCGCCGGATGGTGGGGTCTAGGGTTGCAAAGAGCTGATCGGCTACGAACACCTCCGAGCCGGTCAGGGCCTGAAGCAGCGTGGATTTGCCCGCGTTGGTGTAGCCCACCAGGGCCACCACGGGCACCTCGGTGCTGGACCGATGCTGCCGCTGCAGGCCCCTGGTCTGCTTGATCTTCTCCAGCTCTCTGCGGAGGTCGGAGATGCGCCTGCGGATGCGGCGCCGGTCCGTCTCCAGCTTGGTCTCACCGGGGCCCCTGGTGCCGATCCCGCCGCCGAGCCGGGAGAGGGCCTTTCCCATCCCCGTCAGCCGGGGCAGGAGGTAACTCAGCTGGGCCAGCTCCACTTGGATCTTACCCTCGTTGCTGCGGGCCCGCTGGGCGAAGATATCCAGGATCAGCTGGGTGCGATCGAGTACCGGCGCGTCCATCAAGTCAGAAAGGGTGCCTTGCTGGGCGGGGGTAAGCTCGTCGTCGAAGATGACAATACTGCTATCGTCCAGCATCTCGGCGATTTCCAGGGCCTTGCCCCGGCCGATGAAGGTGCCCGGCTCGGGGTGGCTGCGCCTTTGGACGATTGTCTCCACCACGTTTAGGCCGGCATCCCTGGCCAGATCCGCCAGTTCCGCCAGGCTGTCGGCCACTTCCCAGTCGCTCTGGAAGCTCTGCTGCAGTGCTACTAAATAGGCGTTTTGAGTTTCGTTGATTTCTGGCATGTGCGGTTCACCTCGCAGTCCGGAAAGGATTTTCCGCTGTGTATCTGGAAAGAAGACAGGGGGGGAAAGGACCATGCGCACGATCATGCATGTGGACATGGATGCTTTCTTTGCCGCCGTGGAGGTGCTGGATAACCCCGAGTACGCGGGAAAGCCCCTGATCATCGGCGGCTACAAAGACTCGCCAAGGGGCGTTGTTTCCACCGCGTCCTATGAAGCGAGAAAATTCGGGGTGCGCAGCGCCATGCCCCTGCGGCAGGCCGCGGTGCTCTGCCCCCAGGGGATCTTCATCCCCGGGCGCATGTACCGCTACCAAGAGGTTTCCGAGCAGGTGATGGGCATCTTCCCGGAGTTCTCCCCCGTGGTGGAGCCCCTGTCCATAGACGAAGCTTTTCTTGATATGACCGGCTGCGAGCATTTCTACTCCAGCCTGGAAGAGATGGGCCTGCGCCTGAAACAGCGGATCAAGGAAGAAACGGGTCTCACCGCTTCTGTGGGCATCGCCCCCAACAAGTTCTTGGCCAAGCTGGCCTCGGACTGGCGCAAACCAGATGGCTTGTTTGTGCTCCGGCCCCAAGAGGTCCAGGGCTTCCTGCGGGATCTTCCCGTGAGCAAGCTCTGGGGGGTGGGGAAAAAATCCGCAGCCCTTCTGCACCAGCTGAACCTCTACTACATCCGGGATATTCTCCCCCATTCCTTAAGCTGGCTGCAGGAAAAGCTGGGCACCGCCTTGGGCACCCAGGTGTACAACCTGGCCCGGGGGATCGATGATCGACCGGTTACCCCCGTGCGGGATGTGCAGTCGGTGGGCCATGAGATCACCTTCCCCGAGGATCAGGAAAGCTTCCCCTTCCTCCGCCAGCAGCTGGCCAAAATGAGCGAGAAGGTGGGCTGGCGGCTGCGCCAGCAGGGGCTGTATGCCCGCACCGTTTCCATCAAGGTGCGCTTCGGGGACTTTAAGACCATCACCCGCTCCCACACCCTGGATTATTCCTTCAATGATGATGATACCATTTTCCGCGAAGCTCTGCACCTCTTAGAACAGGTGAAGCTGAAACCGGTAAGGCTTCTGGGGGTGTCGGTGAGCAGCCTCTCCACAGGAGCCCAGCTCTCCCTGTTCTCCGGCGAGGAGAGCTCCGCCAGCCGCATCACACAAGCAATGGATGCCATCAACCGCAAATACTCCCACGGCACCATCACCAGGGGACGTACGCTGCCCAGCCCTGAAGAGGGCCCGCGGCACTAAAAAAAGGCCTGTGCTTGCCACAGGCCCGCTTAGCTTGCCCCTTAGGACTTGGGGTTAGAGAACCACTGCTTCTCGAACTCCTTGCGAATCTCCGGATTGAGAATGCGCAGATAAGTACCCTTCATACCCAGGGAGCGGGATTCAATCACATTGGCAGACGCCAATTTGCGCAGGGCATTGACAATCACCGAGCGGGTGATCTCTGCTTCGTCGGCGATGCGGCTGGCCACTAAGAGCCCTTCGTCGCCGTCCAGCTCCTCAAAAATCTTCTGCATGGCTAAGATTTCCGAGTAGGATAGGCTGTTGATGGCATTCCTGGCTGCCCGTGCTTCCGCAGCCTTGTCCTCCTGCCGCTCGTGGATGACCCGGGAGATGATCATGCCCAAAGTCACCCCGGCGATATGGGCGATGTCCATATCTTCAGCGGTAAACTCTCCGCGGCGGCGCACAATCAGGGCCGAGCCTACCCGCTCATCGCCCCCGATGATGGGGACGATCATGACCGTCTCACCGTTTGGTCCTTCCTGGATGCTGATATCCGCTACTCTGTTGGCCATGCTTTGGATCTGGTTGGAAGCCGTTCCCTCAGAGAGCCACTCCGCATCAAAGGGAGTGCTGTCAAAACCCTCTTCCAGGGCATAACCGAGGACCCGGCCCTTGCGGCCCAGTATGTAGACGCTGCTATCGTCCATGGCCGCCCTCAGGCCCTCTGACAGCTCATTGAAGTCGACATCCGCTGTGATTTGCTGCAGTAACTGTAGATATTGCGCCATTCGTTCTAGCATTCCTTGGTCTCCTCTCTCTGTGCGCAGAAAAATCTTTCCGTATAGTGTTAATTATATATTTTCGCACAATTGGTGTCAACCGATTTGGGCCACTGAAACGTTGTTTTGGTGAAAAAAATGAAACGCTCTTCCCTGTCCCAGAAACGGCCCTAGTCCACCCCTTTCTGTTGTGGTAAAATGTTGGTAATAGATCTAAGGAGGGATTATCTTGGAAAACAAGGACAAGATCATTGAGATGCTGAAAAAGGCCATGGCCATGGAAATTCAGTCCGCACACCAATACATGCATCAGCACTTCGAACTAGACGACCAGGATTTCGGGGAACTGGCGAAGAACGTCAAGCTGATCGCCATTGACGAGATGCGCCACGCGGAAGCCCTGGGTGAAAGGATCAAAGAGCTGGGCGGCGAGCCCACCAGCCAGCTCGCGGGCCCCATCGTGAAGGGCCAAGAGCTGAAGGAGATCTTCCCCTTCGATGCCAAGGAAGAGGAAGAAGCAATCAAGGCCTACACAGAGTTCGCCAAGCTCTGCCGGGAATACGGGGATACCATTTCGGCCAACCTCTTTGAAGAAATGATCGAGCATGAACAGGAGCACTACAATTACTTCTCCAACGTCGATCAGCACATCCAGAGCCTGGGCGACGCGTACCTTGGCCGCCTGGCCGGCACCTCCGCCGACACAGGCAAACCCAAGGGCTTTGTGGTGAAGGACAAATAGATTGTCTCGGGCTGCCGGCCCGAGCCGGCAGCCCTTCCACCATCTGACAGAAGAATTTTCGCGCTTTCCCTGGTCAGACAATTGACTTTTTCCCAAAGGCGTGCTAAAGTATAAAAGGCAAGCCGAAGTGGCGGAATGGCAGACGCGCTGCGTTCAGGGCGCAGTGGGCACAAGCCCGTGTGGGTTCAACTCCCACCTTCGGCACCATCAAGAAAGTGAACCCCAGCAGAAGCTGGGGATTTTTTGTTTTTCGAATACTGTTTGTTGATCCCAAGAACGACCCAGGAATGAAACGTCGCCTCATGCCGGCCGTGGATAGCGTTACTACCCGGCAAAGGAAAAACAAGCGAAGAGGTTACTTGACACAATCGAACCTTGGCAGGAACTGCAAGAAAGTGTGAATAATGGTCCTATGTATAATGACGTAGTGGGATGGATTTGGGCGGCGGAAAACTGCAGGAGTTTCAGCCGGTCAGGCCCCCCCACGAAGGCGAGCGCCCTTGTTCCCTTATCTTTGCCTAGAGTTACTGCGGCCTTCGGACAACCATGGCGTCTTGACAACAGCCTGCAGTGCACAAACTCAGTGGAAAGGAGGTAGTTCGCGTGCAGCCCAAAGGTCGAGAGGATCGTCCGTTGGGGGAAGGGCAGGAACTTGTGGACGAAGAGCTGAAGGAAGTGACTGGTGGGACATTTAAGCCCCTCACACGATGCCCACACTGCAGCTCTATAATACCAGGCTCGGAGGACGGAAAGCCCTGGTGCGAAAGATGCCAACGCTACGTGTAGTCGCCATGGTCTTCTGGGTTGACCACAGCAGGATCAGAGCAGGTTTGGGGAAGGACCTGCCAGTTCAACAAGGGAAAAGCAGAAGCCTTGCCTGGTAACTAAAGGGCTGCCGCTCTCCACCAGGACAAGGCTTCCATCTTTTGGACAACACACAACCGCGGAATACCGCTAAGCAATTCTGTCAACGGGTCATAGCCAGATTTCTGCAGTTCGCAGTGTTCAAAAACGATGAGCTGAGAAGACTCGTTGGACTCACAAGACTACATTGGCCTTTGTTGGGACTGGAGGGCAGCTTCTGCGGCCTTAGTCGTGCCCTTTAGGCGCTCAATCGCGTTCCCCCAGGATGATGATGGAGTTATACTCCGTAATCGCCAACCGATCCCCTTCAGGTGACCAGGCTAAAGTCTGGAGGCCCAAAACCCGGCCCGGATACGTATAAAGAACCTCCCCTGTGCTCACATCCCAGATGCGGACGGTACCGCTGTGGCTCCCCCCGGCCAGGTAGCGACCGCAGGGGGACCATTCCAGGGCGGCAACTACGTAGCTGTCCGCGCCCAGCCCCTTGATCATCTGGCCCGTTCCCAAATCCCATATGAAAACCGACCCGTCGTAACCGGAGCTGGCCAAGTATTTGCCATCGGGCGACCAAGCCACAGAGCGGACCCAGTCGCTGTGCCCCTCCAGCTTCTTGACTTCCTTCCCCGTTTCAGCGCTGCAGACATACACAGCTTGATCGTAGCCCCCGAACGCAACCTGATCGCCATGGGGAGCCCAAGCAACGGTGCCGATCCATCCCGGATTCCGTATGGCAACCACCTGGGTGGCTTCCGCCACATCCCAAATAGCTACAGTTTTGTCCCAGCTGGCAGTGGCCAGCTTCCTGCCATCGGGGGACCAGCTCACCGCGAAAATGACATCTTCATGGCTGACACCTTTCAGGCCCACGGCAAACTCGAAACCCTCGGCGTGGACAAAGGGCTTTCTGATGCGTTCCGTGAAGTCACCGAGGTATTCCCCAGTGTCGACGTTCCAAATCCGCACCAGCAGGTCATGCCCAGCGCCGGCCAGGTAAGTCCCATCAGGTGACCAGGCCAAATCCTCCAGAGGCCCGCCGGGAGTGGGCAAGAGCTGGGTGCGTTCTTCCCTTGCCGCCAGGTCCCAGATCCGCACAACAACATCCTCACCGGCGGAAGCCAGGATATCTCCCTGGGGCGACCAGGCCAAAGCTTTAACAGCACGGATGTGTCCGGTGATCCCCCACCGCTTCTCGCCTGATTCTGCCGACCAGAGATCCATAATGCCCCGGAAGCTGCCGCTGGCCAAAAACTGCGAGTTTCTGCTCCACGCCAGAGTCAAAATATGGCTTCCCGTGGGGATGCTCTGCATCAGCTTCCCATCTGCCATATCCCAAACGTGAAGGGCTTTGTCTGTACCAGCAGCCAGGTAGCGGCTATCGAAGGACCAGCTTAAGGTGGTAACGCCGCCTTCCTGCTCCTGGAGCTGCATCTCCTCTCCGGTTTCGAAGTTGAAAACCTTTAGAGCCCCGCCTTCTAAAGCTACGGCAGCCAAAGAGCCTTCGGGGGCAGTGGCCATGACCATGACCCTGTTCCCCATCTCGAACTCCGTTACAAGCTCACCCGACTCCACCCGCCAGACCTTCACGTCCAGAGCATCGCCGCCGCTGAGCAAAAGACTCCCGTCTGGGGACCAGGCAACGGTCCTCACCCACTTTTCATCCGTAAAGGTCTGCAGTTCAGCTCCGGAAGCAGCATCCCAAATCCTGATTCTGTTGTCCCGACCTGAACTGGCCAGCTTCGTCCCATCAGGCGACCAGGCCAGATCTGTTAGGGTGATGGCGTGACCCGGCAGCGTCATGACCTCGCGGCCTGCCTGCCAGTCCCAGATCTTGAGCTTACCGTCCCTGGATCCACTGGCCAGATGGCTGCCTAAGGGAGAGAACTCCATAACCTTCACTCCGCTAGCATGGCCGCCCAAGGTTCCTATCAGCTGGCCATCGGCTGCCCGCCAGATCCTTATTGACCGGTCATTGCTGCCGGTTACTATGTACTGATCATCAGGCGAAAAGACCATGGTCTCAACCCAATCCCAGTGATTGGCGAAAGAAAACTGGACGCCCCAGCGGGAGAAATCAGGCTCAGCCCAGGGGTAAGCATCGAATTCCACTTCGGTGCTTTGACCCACCACCCGCTGCTCCGGGACAAAGCGGTAGCCGGTTTTCCGGGGGATGATAACTGTACTGTCTGAACCAGCGGTTTTGAACTGACCTTGCGCATCTGTCTCAACGTATGAATCCGTTCCATCCACGATCAAGAGACTGACACCAGCCAAACCCTCGCCGCCGTTTTCCCCGAGCACAACGCGCCCCGCAATACTTGCGGCCTGGGGTTCTTTCCCGCCCTGCACGCAGCCGGCCAGGGGCAAAACAAACAGCACAACAAACACCAGGGAAAGGTATTTTAGCTTTCTGAGCATATCCTCCAGACCCCTTTTTCTTTATGTCCTCATTGACTAGTACTGCGGAAACGCTCAGAATCCTCTTGTGCCAGGGGGACAATAACGACAAGTGTTTGTAGGAGGAAAGACTTGGTTAGCCGGGTATGATAGTGCAAACGAATTTGCTGAAACAGCGACCAGCGGGAAAGGAGCGGACCGGGGAAAAAAGTCACTGCTTATCGTTCTCATCACCTGGGGAACGGGAACGGCCGCTAACGCCAGATCAGGAAGAAGGTGCTGTCTGCATAGGGACAGCACCTTTTTTGTCTAAACCCTCCGCACCGGCCTGATGTACTTCCAACAGCGCTCTGGTTCATGGTAGAAGTAGGCGACCCGCCCAGGGGTATGGTCGAAGCAGTAGCCCGTATCGGAGAAATCAAACTCGGCCATAGCCTTTCTCATCTTCTGGGCCACAGCACTGTTCTCGGTGTAGTAGTCGAAGGGCCCATGCTCGAACACAATGTACTCACCTTCGGGAACATCCATAACCTCCATCTGCTCTGGCAGCTCGCCGGAGTAATCCAGTGGCAGCCGCACACCGTAGCATCCGGCCCGGGGATAACCCCACTCGCCCACCGGCCCTTTGGGATCGCTGATGTAACCCATGCACTGTCCGCTGCCGCTGTTGGGACCGCTTCCGCCCTGGTCATCCAGCTTACCTTTGATGCTGTCCAGAAGGCCCCAGATGGTGTCGCAGTCCTGACCCGGAATCTGGCTCTGCTTTTCCCAGAAATCCCAGTAGCCATGGCTCTCGTAGTTCTTAATGTGCAGGAACTTGTGGGCTGGGATGGTTACAAAGTAGACCTTTACACCGCCAGTTGACTTGACCATGCCGATCTCCCCCAATCCTAAGAAGTAGCGGTCGAAGGGGTTAATTTTCATGCGTAGGACCACAGGCTTGGGGCTTTTGCGGTACTCACTGGGGGTCATTCCGTAGGCATCTTTAAAGGCCCTGGTGAAGGCTGCATGGGAGGAAAAACCGTGATCCAGGGCAATATCCAGGATGCTCCTCTGGCTGTCCCGCACTGCCAAAAGGGCAAAGGCCAGCCTGCGGCGGCGCAGGTAATCCCGGAACTGCATGCCTGAAATTTCCCTGAACCTCCGCGTTGTGTGAAACTCGGAGTAACCCAGCCTGCGGGCAAGGAAGGTGAGCGTCAGCGCTTCGCTGTTTCCATTCTTGATGCAGCGATCGATCTCATCCACGATCGTCTGGATGTACCGGTGCCACTCGTACATCACTTTTTCACCCCACTTCAACCGCCCTGTGCTGATCATAGCGGAAAAACGACCCTGTTTCTTGATTTTTCTTGCTGTCCGTGCAGGACGGCCGGAGAAAGCCTCGCCAAGCTAGGGCCTGCCGCCCATCTGCAGCCAGAGATCGCGGTGGGCTCTGTCGTACGCCTCCCGCCCCTCAAGGCGGGCCCGCAGCCTGGCCTGTTTTTCCGCCGCTTCCCTTTCTTTGTGCTCCCGCAGCAGCTGGGCAAACTCTTGAGGCGAAGTCACTTCCCCAGTGGTGATTTCCCTGGAGATGCACTCCCATTCCACGGGATGGTGCAGCATGAGCGCCTGGCGGTGATAGCCCTGCATCACGCTTTTAACCCCGCCCTGCTTCACGAAGCGCTCGATGTGGTACAGATCCTCGATGTACCAGCGGTCCGCCCAGGCGTTTCCCGCAGCCTGTCCCGGACAAATCGGGTTGTGATCAGCTTAAGGTAGTCCATTTTTCTCCCTCCCCAAACAGAAAGCCTCCCCAGGAAACCCAGGAAGGCCAAAGGAAAACTTATCTCTCAGGCTTTTCTCCGGTTACCTGCAGGATTTGGCACCTTACACCAAGTGCAGGTTGCCGGGGTTCATCGGGCCAGTCCCTCCCCCACTCTTGATAGGTCACTATTCACTTCGTGAAGCAGCACTTCAAGTATATCCCATTTTTATCCAGCCGTCAAATCACTTCACCGCGCCTGCTCTACCTTGCGGAACGCTGAAAGCTCCCTTGCCGTTCTGACGCAGAAGCCCCTGGTCTTTGTTTTCTGTCTGATCACTCCATCGCGCAGAGGCAGAAGGGATGCCCCGCTGGGTCGATCAGCACCGTGGATGTTTCATAATACTGGGTGTCAGCTATTCTGGCTCCACATTTGACCGCATGCTCCACGGCCTTCTCCAGGTCATCAACCTTGAAGTCCAAGTGCACCATCTGCTGCTGGCCCTCTTTCCAGGGCCAGATGGGCGGTACGTACTCCTGGACCCTCTGAAAGGCCAGAATGATGCCCTGGGGCGTGTGAATGCCTGCCCACTGCTCATTGGAAATGGTCTTTTCCAAACCCAAGAGCTCAGCGTAGAAATCCGCCAGCGCATCTGGATCCCTGCAGTCCAGAGCGATACCGATAATGTCCGAGACCAAGCTCATCTACCTGCTCCCCTCTTGGCTCTTTGTGGCAATGATGGCTTCGCTGTTGGTAAGGTTAATCCTGCGTCCAGCTGGAGAGTTTCGTCCTGGCAGAACGTCCGCTTCCTTGCTCACGAGCGTCCCACTTTGCCGCACTGCGTGCATTGCCACACTGTCTGTAAGCCTCCACCCGCGAACCTGATTTCACCTCCGCACTCATCACACTTACCCTTGCTGCTCTCCTCGTCTTCCGACCCTCCGGTTATCGCGTCCAGCTCATCGGGGGATAGTTCCCCGGTCCTGGGATGCAGCAGACCCATGAGCTGTTCCGCCTCCTTGACTGAGAGGGCGATACCGTTTTCGTTGGCAAGTTCCATCAGCTCTTCTGGCGTCGCACACCTTACTGCCTGCTTCAGCAGTTCCTCCCTGTTTTCCCCTAGATGCTTCATCAGCTTTGATATCTGCATCTCAATACCTCCCATCTGCTTCCAGTGCTGGCCTTCCTGCATCCGGGCACAGCTCCCTTTTCAGGTAGTAAACCATTACGATTCGTCCTTTCGAGTTCCTGCCGCAGCAAGCAGGTCCCCGGTTACCTCTGGAGTTACCTTCTGCGGAACAACAAACCCACCTCTTCAGGTGGGCTCCAGTTGTTCACCTGTCCGTGGACGGACCCTCCTTGGTCCCCTGTCTGTACCCGCAGCCCAGGCACACATAGAAATCGTCCGCCTGTGTCCAATCAAACCAAGCTCCGCAGTGGGGACACATGCCGGGCCCCGTCAGGGTACCGCCGGTTACTGCGTCCAGCTCACTCTCCCCCAGCTCGCGAGCTGTGGGATGCATCAGCCTCAAGAGCTTGGCGGCTTCCTCTTCTGTCAGCGTGATACTGTATTTTTCTGCCAGTTTGATCAGTTCTTCTACCGTTTCGACCCGGGTTTGTTTCTTTGGCGCATCTTCAGGGTTCTCACCCCGCTTCATCCGCTGCGCCTCCTTTCCAACCACTTAGTTCACAAACATCTGCGCCCAGTACCTGACCCCGCCTGCCCAAACCCCTGCAGGGCGGCGGTGCAGCCGACTCGTGCCGGGCGCCTCTCCGCTCAGGAGGCTGCGGGAAGCACAAAGCTCCAGAACCCTGTCGGCCAGCTCCAATCCCGCAGTCCACACCATCCAGCCCGGGATCAGGGGATGAACTGCCTGGTCTTGTACCCGCATGCCGGGTTGGCACACGTCGCCCGAACCTCCGGTCACCGCATCAAGTTCGTCCGGGGAAAGCTCTCCCGCGCGAGGATGGATCAGCGCAAGGAGCTCCCCGGCTTCCTGCGGAGTAAGCTCTATGCCCTGGGAGCGGGCCAGAGCCAAGAGCTCTTCTGCAGTGGCGCACTGCACTGCCGCCTGCAGCACTTCCTCCCGGTCGGCGGGTATGCGTTCAAGCAGCTTTTGCAGGTCCATTGCCCGTGCCTCCTTTAGGGCCCCTCAGGTTTGCTGCCCGAGGAGCGCCTGGGGAATCCACTGCCGTCCCCTTAACAGAGCAGTACTATACAAGGATTGACGATCCTTCTGGCTCGCAGTCACCCCGAGTTACCTCTTGAGTAACCTTTTCTGTTCCCAGGGCACTAAAAAACCGCCGATGCTCCGGTGCATCGGCGGTCTTTTGTCTGTGAAAGTGCCTGCGGGATAGGCTAGCCCCTAAAACAGGCCGGACAGCCAGGCAAACAGGTTGTACTTAGCAAAGATGGCCACGGCGATCAGGGAAATGGTGGACATGATCTTAATGAGAATGTCCAAGGAGGGGCCCACCGTATCCTTGAGGGGGTCGCCCACCGTATCGCCGACAACGGCAGCTGCGTGCACAGGGCCGCCTTTGCCGTGCCCGTTGAGGGCACCGGTTTCGATGTACTTCTTGCCGTTATCCCAGGCACCGCCGGCGTTGCCGGTGTACAGAGCCAGCATGATCGCGGACATGATGGCCCCGATCAAGATACCGCCCACAAAGTTGGCCCCGAAAATGAACCCACCCACCAGCGGGAAGGCCAGGGCGATGTAGGAAGGCAGCTTCATCTCCTGCAGGGCGCCCTCGGAGGCAATGGACACGCAGGAGTTGACATCGGGCTCCTCTGTCCCCTCCAGGATGCCCGGTTTTTCCTTAAACTGACGGCGAACCTCATCCACCATCTTACGGGCTGCCTTGGTCACCGACTCAATGAGCATGCCGGAGAACAGATAAGGCAGGGCAGTACCCACCATGGCTCCCACCAGCGTCATGGGGTTGATGATGTCCAAGATGGGATCCACCTCCGGCGGCGAGAAGGAGAAGATGTAAGCAACCATCAAGGATGTGGCCGCCAGAGCTGCGGAACCAATCGCAAAGCCTTTGCCGATGGCCGCGGTGGTGTTCCCCACCGAGTCAAGCTTATCGGTGATGGCCCGCACTTCCTCATCGAGCTTACTCATCTCCGCAATGCCGCCGGCGTTGTCGGAGATGGGACCGTAGGTATCCACGGTAACCGTTGTGGAAACAAAGGAGAGCATGCCCACCGCGGCCATGGCAATGCCGTACATGCCCGCCGCGCCGTAGGCGGCGATAACCGTTGCCCCCAAAACCAAAACCGGGGCCATGGTGGAGCGCATACCCACCGCCATACCCTGCGTGATGGTGAGGGCCGGGCCCTCTAAGCTGGCAGAGGCAATGCTCTTGGTTGGTGCATAATCATAGCTGGTGTAGTACTCGGCAATCAGGCCGATGACAACGCCGGCCACAATGCCCAAGACCGCGGCTATCCACGGAGAGAAGGCTCCCAGTCTGAAATCGACGCCAATCAGGTTCTCACCCCGGAACATATACCAGCCGGCAAGACCAGCCAGCACCACGGTGAGGCCCGCGGATACCCAGGTGGACATGTTCAGTTCCCGGTGTGGATCCTCCGAGAGCTCTTTTTTCAGGATGATGTAGGCAATACCGATAATGCAGGCCAGAAGACCGAGACCCGCCAGAACCACGGGATACATGAACATCTTCTGCAGCAGCGAGGGGGTGATCCCACCGTTTTTGGCCTCGCTGGAAAGGAAAAGGTGGAAAGCCAAGATAACACCGGAAGATATGGCGCCCACAAAGCTTTCCAAGAGGTCCGAGCCAAGGCCGGCCACATCGCCCACGTTGTCGCCCACGTTATCGGCGATGGTCGCGGGGTTGCGGGGGTCGTCTTCCGGGATGCCGGCTTCCACTTTACCCACCAGGTCCGCACCCATATCGGCCGCCTTGGTGTATATGCCGCCCCCAACCCTGAAGAACATGGCAATGATCGAACACCCCAGGGCGTAACCGGAAATAGTCATGGTAAAGGGTGAAAACTCAATCCCCAGCCAGTTCCGGAACAGGTACACGTTCTCCAAGGAAAGCTGCTTCAGGAGAAGCCCGAAAACCACATAAACGATAACCAAGCCCAAAAGCGCAAAGCCGCCCACACACAAACCCATAACAGAACCGCCTGTGAAGGCCACCTTCAGGGTCTTACCCAGTTTCTTGGTGGTCCTGGCGGTGTTGGATACCCGCACATTGGCGTATGTAGCGATCCGCATGCCCACCAAGGCTGCCAGCGAGCTCATGGTGGCGCCGATGAGGAAGGCCGCTCCCACATACCAGCCCACGAGCACACCCATGACCACAGCAACCACCACAACAATCAGGGAAATTACACGAAATTCGTAATCTAGGAAAGCGGTGGCCCCCGTGCGGATGCTGGCCGCGATATCCCTCATTACGCGCGTACCTTCGTCGAGCTTCTTTACCGCGTAGAAGTTTTTAGCTGCATAGGCTAGAGCGAGTACACTTGCGAAGAAAACCAGCACAAGCCAATTCATTTTCAAAACACTTCCTTCCTAAGTATTGCGAGACTCTCCGGAACTCTGCTGTTTATTATACTGGGTGTGCGGCACTGCGGACGCCCAACATCTATATTAACACTCACCACGCTGAAGTTAAAGCCCGATAAATATGCAGCACTCAAGGTTCCGGCTGAATACGGCCCAAAGGCCCTCCTTTCCATCCCCTTTATGAGCAGGCCGGCCCTTTCCGCCTCCCCTATTCCCACATCGCCAGCCGGGGCACGGTGTAATTCCTCAGCTCCTCACAGCGCTCCTGGGCAAAGCCCATGTAAGTGGCGATGGTTCCCGCCTCCAGATCCACCTCCCAGATGCGGGAGAAGTCCCGGAAGAGGGCGAGATAGGCCTTCTGCTCCCCGGCGTCGATCACCACCGAAACCTTGGTGATGGGGCTGCTCATGGCCTTGAGCACTTCCAAGCCCTTCAGGTGGTCGAAGTGATCTAAACTAGAGCGGATCAGGGCTGCACCCCTGCGGTACCGCCCGTCGTGATCCAGCAGGTCCAAAAGGTCTGCCCCGGGGTAGTTCTCGGCGAACTTTTGGGCAAACCCGTCCTCCAAGTAGTGGTGGAAAAAATTGGTCATAACCGTGAAGCCGCCCTCCCCGGGCAGAATGTGGTTGTCATCGGCTCCCGGTTCGATAATAAACGCATTGCCCTGCGTATCCGCGAGCAGCCAGTGGAAATCGGCTTCCCCGTCGGCCCACAGCCTGCGCTCTTCCAAAAAAACCACGACGTCAGCCGCCCGCTCAAAGTCGATGGCAGAGACCTGGGCATGGCTCCAATCCACGGGCTTCTTGTCAGAGGGGTTCATGGTGAACGTCGGCTGGGCATACTGGGTGCAGCCGAACACTCCCCGGTCAGTGTAGAAAAAGATGTAATCGTAGCGGAACACCGCAACATCACTGCGGCGGTTGAGGGCCAGGCGATTGTGCTGGTGCTCAAAAAAGCCCACAGCGCTCTCCGCGGCTTCCGCCCTTGTTGGCATGTCCACGTTCATGCCGAAAAAGGGGCCGTTCTTCCCGTAAACGGCAAAGCTGCTGCAGGCCAGGGCCAGGTGCGTACCGCCTAAAACCATAGCCAGAGCCACGACAAAGGGCACCAGACGCTGCATGGTTTTCCCTCCCCCAGATCTGAACCACAAAACAGCCCTTATTCTTTTATTATCTCTAAGACGCCTTTTTCCTCTTACAGATTTCGTAAACCAGCAGGAAAAAAGAGCCGCGGCAGCTCGGCTCCCCATTGAGAACGGAAAAGGCCCCGGAACACTCCAGGGCCTTGTTCGCTATTTGCCGTTCAGCACGGTGCAGCCCGGGGCTGCACCGCGCCGGTTTGCAGTTTACTTATTCCCCGTGGGCTGCAGGAAGGGCAGCATGTACTTCAGGGTACCCCAGTGCCCGTAGGGACCCATGTAGGGATTCTCGGCACCGGGCCAGTTGGTCCAGTAGTACTCATCCCAAGCCAGGAAGCCGGAGTAGCCGTAGGTGGGGATGCTGGGCATCTCTTCGATGAGCAGCTGCAGAGCTTCGGTACATACCGCCACCGTGGCCTCCACATCGGTGGGATCCGTGGCCCGCATGCGCCTGATGATGTCATCCATCTCAGGTGTGGACCACCTGGAGCCGTGGCCGCGGTTGGGCTCACCCAGGGGCGCCATATACTGAGAGTCGAAGATCTGGAGCGAACGGTAGAGGTCTACGCCTGCACCCCAAGGCTCATAGGCCGGCCAGACCGCACCCACCTGGAAGTCGCCCATCTGCTGCAGGGTGGTGTAGGCATCGCTGGCGAAGTATTCAGCATCGATGCCGAACTTCTTCCACTGCTGCACAGCGGCGTTGCCGTTCTTGAACTGGTGATGCGCTACGTCGTTGATATCTGTAATGGTGATCTTCCAGGGTGTACCGTCGGGCAGCAGCCACCTGCCGTTGGCGTCGCGGCTGAAGCCGTTTTTGATCAAGAGCTTCTCAGCCACATCGGGAGCGTACTTGAACCAGCCGATACCGAAGGTCTCCCGGAGTTCGGCGGGATCGTCGCTCACTGCGTGGCCCCTCTGGCGTGCGTATTCAGCAACCCGGAGGGCCACATCGGGATCGTAGGGGTAGAACAGCTCGCCATCGCCCAGATCCAATGCGAAGTTCTTCAGCCACTCCTCCATGGGCTTGTGGTAGTACTCGGGATAGGCGCCCAGGTAAGGAATGTGGATGGGGCTTAAGGTGGCCTGTCCGTCCACCGCCTGGGCCAGGTACTCAACGATGTCGATGGCCAGTACCAAAGCCCAGCGTACTTCCCTGTTGTTGAACGGTTCTACAGCGGTGTTGAAGGTGATACCGGTGATGCAGGGGTCGTTGTTGACTACCCAGGGATAGCCAGGTTGGTAAGCCCTGATGGTTTCGCCTTGGGCCATGGCCGCGGCGAAGCTTTCGGCATCATAGTCGGCCACATCCAGCTGATGGGTGAGCTGAGCCAGGACCTTAGCACTGTTGTCGGCGAAGGTCTGGAAGAGCACATACTTGGGTGCCGGCTCGCCGAAGAGCATGCCAGTTGGGCTCCGATCCCAGTCATCCCTCTTTACCCAGGCCGTCCAGTAACCCGCGGGGTCAAAGCTGTGCAGCTTGTAGGGTCCGCAGCCTACCGGCGGGTTGTACTCGAAGGTCACAACGTCCTCCACATTCTCGAAGACGTGCTTGGGCATGATGTGGGTGCAGCCCCAGCGATCCAGGAAGTGGGTGTGGAACCTGGAGTCAGGCTGTTTCAGCTCGAAGACAACCTCGTAATCGCCGGTCTTGTAGACTTTATCCACTATGGCGGTGAAGGTTGGATGCGCGCTCAGCCCCGGTTCGGCCATAATGGTTTCGATGGTGAAGACAACGTCATCGGCCGTAAAGGGCATGCCGTCATTCCAGTAGACACCTTCCCTTAAGGGGATGGTCACCTTGGTGAAGTCCTCGTTGTACACGGGATCCCCCGCCGCCAGGCCCGGAATGATCTGGCCGGTGGCGAAGTCAACGGACCAGAGCGGCTCAGAAACGATGTTCTGCAGGCCGCGGTCGCTCCAGCGCCAGCCCACCCACCAGTTGAAGTTGCTGGGGGTGCCGACCCAGCCGGTGAGCATGTTGACAATCAGCGTTTCTTCCCTGGGGAAGCCGGTTTGGGCCCAGGCGGCAGAGCTGAAGACAAGCACGGCCAGACACAACAGCAGCAAAACATTTCTTGCCCTACTCATGGCTCAACCTCCTTAAGAATGTCGTTATCAACAGGTCCAATGAGTCGCTTCACACCTTTGAACCGGCGCTAACTCACCTCCTTAACGCTCAGTTTATCCACATAAAGGTGGCATTTAACCTGCACACCCTCGATATCAACCAGCTGAGGCTCCTGCCTGCGGCAGATCTCCATCACCTTGGGGCACCGGCCCGCGAACTTGCAGCCCACCCTGAGGTATTCTTCCTCCTCGGTTTCCGCGATGGTGATCCGGCCCCGCCATTTCTTGCGGGGATCCGCCTCGGGGATGGACTCCCGCAGAAGCTGGGTGTAGGGATGGCGGGGGTGCATCAACACTTCCTGCACCGGGCCCAGCTCCATGGTCTGGCCCCGGAACATGATGGCGATCCTGCCGCCCAGGTAGTAGGCTGTGGCCAGATCGTGGGTGATGTAGAGAATGCCCATATCCAGCTCGTCCCTGAGGCGCCGGAACAGGTTCACAATGGACATCCTGATGGAAGCGTCCACCATGGAGACCGGCTCGTCGGCAATGAGCAGCGATGGGTCCACCAAAAGCGACCGTGCGATGGAGATGCGCTGGAGCTGCCCCCCAGAAAACTCGCTGGGGTAGCGTCCCTGCACTTCCCCGTAGCTGAGCCCCACCGCTTCCAGCTTGGCGTTGATCAGCTCCACGGCCTCGGCGCGGCTTGACGCCAGCTTGTAGTTGTGCACCGTCTCGAAAAGGTAGCCCTCCACTTTCCTTAAGGGGTTGAACGTTTCAAAGGGATTCTGGAACACTGCCTGGATACGCTGGGTATACCACACCTTGGGGTGCCAGCGCTCCTCGTCCTGCCCGTAGACTATCTCCCCGGCGGTGGGCTGCTCAAAGCCCAGGATCATCCGGGCCGTGGTCGATTTGCCGCAGCCGCTCTCCCCCGCCAGGGTGAACACCTCACCCCGCCGCATGGTAAAGGAGACGCTGTCCACGGCCACAATGCGGTCCCGGGCCAGCAGGCTGCCTCGGTGGAAAACCTTGGTTAGACTGCGGGTTTCAAGAATGGGCTGCATGCTCTACTGCTCCCCTTTCTGCGTGCAGCCAGCAGGCCACGCGGTGTTCTCCGATGAAGGCCGTCTCCGGCACCTGCTCCCGGCAGATGGGCATGGCCTGGGGGCAGCGGGGATGGAAAGCGCAGCCTGTGGGCAGATGCGCCAGGGAAGGCGGCTGCCCGGGCGCGCTCACCCGCTCGCCCGTGTCGCCGAACTGCGGCAGCGAGTTGATCAGAAACTGGGTGTAGGGATGGAGCGGCTTTTGGAAAATCTCCTCCGTGGCCGCTTCTTCGATGATCCTTCCCGCGTACATAATAGCCAGACGGTCGGTGACATTGGCATGGATACCCATATCATGAGTCACCAGGATGATGGTGTTGTGCAGGCTCTCCTGGATGTCTTTGAGGAGCTGGACCACGCCCCGCTGCACCACCACATCCAGCGCGGTGGTGGGCTCATCGGCAAACATCACGCTGGGCCGCAGCAGGGCCGCCAGGGCAATGGCCACCCGCTGGCGCATACCCCCGGAAAGCTGGTGGGGGTAGGCTTCCAGAATGCTCACGGGCAGGCCCAGCCGCTCAATGTGCTCTTTGGCGATGGCGAACATCTCCTCCACCGTCTTACCCCGCAGATGGCTGCTGAGGAAATCCCGGTACGTTTCCTTGATCTTGGTCACGGGATTGAAGATGCTCATGGCCCCCTGGGGGACGTAGGCGATGAACTGCCAGCGCAGGCGGCGCAGCTCCTGCTTGCTCAAGGCATAGACATCGAATTCCTGTCCATCCTTGGTGTAATACACGGTGCCCTCCACCAGGCGCAGCGGCCGCTGCACCCAGGCGTAGAGTGTCTTCATGAGGGTGCTCTTGCCACAGCCGCTTTCCCCGGCGATCCCGTAGATTTCGTTGCGGCGGATGGTCAGATCCACCCCGTCCACCGCCCGGACCACCTTTTGGCCGCCCGGCACCTCCAACACATAGTAGGCTTTGAGGTTTTCTGTCCTGAGTACCACATCTTTTTTCATGTCATTCGCCCCCCACTCTCTGCACGCGGGTGCGCGGGTCTAGGTATTCGCTGATGCTGACAGACAGCCAGTACAGGGCGATGAACAGGAGCACAGAGAGCACCACCGGAGTTAAGATCCAGTGCCAGCGCCGCATCAAGATGGCCTGGTAGTTCAGGGCCCACTTCAAATTCGTCCCCAGCGTGGGAATATCCATATTGGTCAAACCGATAATCGAAAGGGTCATTTCCATGCCGATGGCCCAGGACATGTTGTTGATCAAGGTGGAAAAGGCCAGGGGAGTAATGTAGGGCATGTACTCCTTAAACACGAGCTCCAAAGTGGGCGTACCTGAGAGGACAGCAGTTTTGGTGAACTCCCGCTCCCGCAGGCTTAAAACCTGCGAGCGCAGAACCCGGGCATCCCAGGCCCAGCCGAAGACAGCCAGGAGCAGCCCGGTGTTGAAGATGGTCATTCTATCCCGGATCAGCATGGCCAGCATCACCAAAATGAGGAAGAGCGGTATGACCAAAAAGCCGTCGCTGATGAACATCAAAACCCGGTCCACCCTGCCTCCCTGGTAGCCTGCGACCAGACCCACGACCACGGCGATGATCCTGGAGATCACCCCCGCCACCACCGAGATGATCAAAGAGTTGCGAATGGCAAAGGTGGCCTGCCAGAAGATGTCCTG
>Ga0209409_1000236_pt1 | contig 59412 bp, 67 predicted proteins | sample AD_JPNMR1_MetaG_FD_184424 | JGI IMG/M metagenome (GOLD analysis project Ga0209409, IMG submission 184424) | Active sludge microbial communities of municipal wastewater-treating anaerobic digesters from Japan - AD_JPNMR1_MetaG (SPAdes) (version 2) | ecosystem: Engineered > Bioreactor > Anaerobic... | reverse complement strand
ATCTTCCCACAAAAAAGAAACGCAGGGTTCATCTATCCCTGGATTTACAACATAAACAGGTTGTTTTACTGCTTTACGTACAGGATTGGCAGGGTGTGGATATTTTTTTAAGAATGAGGCACTTTTCATACTGTAGGTTTTTGACCAGTTACTATCGCCCAATGTTTTGGCGATAGTTGTTGTTAACTGAGCATACTGCAATGCAAGAAAAGGTTGAGTATTTGGCCCATACAGGGTGTGTCCGCCTTCGTAACGCTGCATGGAATACTCTTCAGGTGTGGTGCAATACCCAGTGTATCCATTGGCACAACTTATGACGATTGGGATAATAGGTGTGGCAGATAATTGCTTTACCTCCTTACTGATACGGTTGCCTGATTCATATGTTACTTCAAATGGTATGGGAAGAAAAAATATTTCATTTATCTTGATTACCTGAAATGTGAGATTGTGAGGGAAGTCTTCCTGTGGAAGGATTAATGATTGCAATGGCCCTCCAGTGACCTGTTTTTGTTTATGACATCCGCAGGGGATACAACTTCGTGAACCTTCTTTAAAGAAAGGCATACTGCTTACAACTGGTGTTGGGCCTCCATCGCTTGCACCTGCCAGCAGTGTGTTTCCAACCTTTGGTGTGCACAATGCTACATTGCCTATTGAGGGATTTTTATATACATCAATTTCATTGAGAATTGTTGCAATTTCAGCCTTTGCTGTTCCACTTTTTTTTAATTCATTGTGCAATCCTATAGCCTGTTGTCCAAGAAGAACTCCAAGCTTTTTTGATTCTTCAAAACCCTGTTTCCCTTTTGGAATGTTAGGTGCGTTGTCAGCGTGAGTACCATTACATACAGCATGCACAAATCCGTTGACACCATTTCGTTGCATTTCCCATTCTAATTCACGTTCAATATAAGCAAACACATCGGCACTGTATAATGTGTTAGAATCGGGTACTGTTGTACCATGAATGGAAAAAACCGATAAAGCTGCCAGTGGTTTTGGTTTGCCTTCGTCTAGTATATCTACCCTGAGCATGTGCATCGTAGGATTTACCGCTTTCAAAGGGTTATCAGCACTGGCGTTGACATTTGCGCTGTATGCAATGAAACTACGGTTACGGGTAAATCCATATAATGATTTTGTGCCGTATGCAATTATGGCGGGTTTGCGTTTGGCGTATGCCTGAATTATTGCAGTGGCTATCTGGTTGGATAAAAAATTGAAATAGTCTTCATCAAATCCAGACGCATTAGAAGCAAACCGATTATAAAAATTGCTTTCAAAGTAATTCCCGGGGCCTGAATGAGTGTGAGTTCCTGCCATCATAATGCCCGTATAGGGGACATCAGTGGATTGTGAAATGAGCTGAGCAACTTTTTTCTGTACCAGGCTTGAACCAGCCAGCAGGTCACATTGGACTAACGCTATAGCAGCAGAGTCTGATTTTAAATAAATAACACGGGCATAAAGCCGTGTCCTGAATCCCTTTGAAAAATATGCATTGGAAGAATAACCTGCCAGTGGCATTCCTGGTGGGGGAGTAATATCAACTTTTGAAGTTCCTGCAAGCAGTATATGTGAAGGGGATGTGTTCTGGTGATTATATGTTATGAGCACAGTACTGGTTGAACTGCATTGTACCAAAAATAGACACCATATAATGTACGTTATTATATGTTTAAGAGAACGCATAAATATACTATCTCCTGCATTATAAAATGAGCGTTCGCTCACTATATGCGAATAACACTCATATGTCAAATATTTTTTATTGCTAAAATCTAGAATAACAGAAATTGGTCAGGAAACTCTACTGCTTTACTGTTCAACCGCTTTAATCACAACGTCAATGTTTCCTTTTAAAAGCTGCTCAAATTTTTTAGCATCAGCAACAGTTCCCACAATTGCTCCATAGTGCATGGGGATTGCTACTTTTGGCTTGATTGCCAGTGCAGCCTGCGCAGCTTCTTCAGCAGTCATGACATATGTACCGGATACCGGTAGCAGTGCAATATCAATATTTTTAAGGGATTTCATTTCAGGTATGTAATCGGTATCGCCAGCTAAGTAAATGCTGATCTTATTCACTGTGATAACGTATCCTACCCATCCTCTGGATTTGGGATGAAATTGTTTGTTGGTGTTGTAAGCAGGAACAGCATGTATGGTAATCCCTTTACTAGTTATTGTTTGGCCTGTTTTTATTGTTTTTACTGTTCCAGTTAGTTTGCTTACGCAATCAGCAGGTGCAACAATGACAGTATCTTTGGTTTGAATCTTTTTTATATCATCAGGTGAACAGTGGTCAAAGTGTTCATGGGTAATCAGGATTATATCTGCTTTATCCTGCTTCTTTATATTGTATGGGTCGGTGTAGATTATTACGTCACTGGCAATTTTAAAGCAGTCATGACCTAACCAGTGAATTGCATCCACCATAGTTGTTACCTCCTTAAGGTTTTTTGCACTATCATTTTTAGCAAAGCACAAACTTACACAGCATAAGGTTATTGTTGCAATAATCGTGATTTTTTTCATAAGAACCTCCTCCTTATTTAAAGAGCAAGACTAAATGTTGTGTTAAAACAATTTCATCGCACAGATGCTGAACACGACCATGCTTAAGTGTTTACAATTAAAGCTATAAGCTTTTGTTTAAAAATGTAATAGTATAAAACCAAAATATCAATCTAAAAATATTATAATGATACCAAAAAAGTATTGCTATTTTTTATTTAATACTTCATTGTAATCATTGTATAGTTTTTGGGAGGAATATTATGAAATCGTCTCAGTATTTTCTATCCGCATATAATGAAAGTTCATACATTATGAAAGAAAAAGCAAAAGCGTTGTTCTATTTTCTCATGACCTTTATGATATTAATTCCAATATCCATGGGAGCATTTAATATTGTCCAGTTTCAGGGGTTATTTGGAACTGCAAATGTGATATTAATGGTGATGCTGATAACAGTTTTTATTGGGTTGGTGTTATTAAAAAAAGGCCTCTATAATGCCAGTGCAAACCTCCTGGTAACAATCGCAGCGTTGGCTATGGTTATGACCATGTTTTATAATGGTTTTCAGGCTAAAAATACAGATTTTCTGTCATTTACATATTATATGCCTGTAATCATTATAGTTACGGCTTTATTCAGTCGTGTACGCTGGGTTGTTGGTATCAGCGTTTTTTTTATTATAAGTACAGTAGTATGTACTGTTATAATGAGTGGTGTTTTGTCAGATATTTACCTGAGAGTATTAAAGGAGCTATCGGTTGACTACATTTTTTCAATAACCCTTTCATTTGTATTGTGTTTGCTTATAGTTCGTTTAAATGCAAGAAATATAGATCAACTGGAAAAAGAATCATCGGAAAACCTGAAGCAGCGAGATGTGATAAAGAATTTATTACTATCGGTACAGGATTTAACACGACAGCTAACAAAATTAGCAGAAGAAAGTTCAGAGTCATCAGAGGTATTTTCAAACAGTGCTCAGTCGCAGGCGGCTTCAGCAGAAGAAATAACATCAACAGTGGAAGAGATGACAGCAGGCGTTGAAAGTATAAGTGATTCTGTTACCAGACAGTTTGATATGATTACCCGTCTTATTGATCGCATTAATGAATTATCGGGTTTTATTGAAAACATGGGGAAGCGTGTAACCGGAGCATCAGCAAAAGCTGAAGATGTTTCAAAGCAGGGGGCATCGGTTGAAGGGTCACTCAATACCATGAATGCCAGCATGGGTAGCATCTTAAAAAGCTCTCAGGATATGAACAATATCATTGAAATCATAAATGATATAGCTGACCAGATAAATTTGCTTTCACTGAATGCTGCTATTGAAGCAGCTCGTGCAGGTGATGCTGGCCGTGGGTTTGCTGTGGTTGCCGACGAAATATCAAAATTAGCCGACAGGACAACCACCAGTATCAAGGAGATAGCTCAGCTTATTACCATAAATGTGAAGGAAATACAGAGTGGGTTTGCCAATATAGAAACAATGACTGATAGCATACGAAAGATGGTTGGTGCAGTAGCAACGATTTCAGCAGAGATGAAAGAATTATACACTTCAATGCAGGAGCAGCTAACTAATAATGAGCAGGTACGCAGTGATGCACAGACATTAAAGAATTTTTCAGACAGCATTCTTGCAGCCATAGAAGAGCAGAAGACTGCAGCAACAGAAATAGCTAAATCAATAGCTGCAGTCAACGATACTGCACAGAGCAATGCAGCCGGATCAATAAAATTAGCAGAAAATGCGCAGGAACTACTACGATTGGTGCGAGGATTGGAATCTGAAATTACCAATGTCTGATGTGTTGTAAGTGTGTATTTGTTAATCGTGATTATTATTGATTGATGGTGCAATGTTTATAAAAAGTAAAAAATATGAACACATAAATTATTTTTATAATACGATATAAATAATACTTGACTTTAATAATTATCGTGTTAATTTATAAGTATATCGATTCTTATAATAATACTATTGGTATACTCCATGTACAGAGTAATGTAAGCTTCTGAAAAATGAAGCTGAAGACAATTATAAATGTGCATCGTATATTCATTACTGATGGCTGGAATATTAAAACTATGTATATAAAAAGGGACATATTGTCTGATGTACTTGAACATTTAGAAAAAAAAGAGATAACCTTAATTGTTGGTCCACGTCAGGCGGGTAAAACCACGCTCATGAAAATGGTTCAGCAAGATGTATTAAAAAAAGGAGGAAAAACAATATTTTTAAGTTTAGATTTTGAAAAAGATAGTGTTCACTTTGTATCACAACAGGCTTTGATTCAAAAATTACAATTAGAATGTGGATCTCAAAAAGCATACATATTTATAGGTGAGATACAGCGGAAAGAAAATGCAGGGCTGTTTTTAAAAGGCCTCTATGACATGGAGCTTCCATACAAGTTCATTGTTTCAGGTTCAGGTAGCCTTGAGTTAAAGGAAAAGATTCATGAATCGCTTATTGGGCGTAAAAGAGTATTTGAATTATCTACCATAACACTTCAAGAATTTTTACAATACAAAACGGATTATAAATATCACAACGCCATTAAAGAATATTGTAGATTGCATAAAGAAGAAGCAGGTTATTTACTCAATGAGTATTTGAATTTTGGAGGATATCCCCGTGTTGTGTTAGAAAATACAATAAAAGAAAAAACAGATATACTGAATGAAATATATACAAGTTATATTGAAAAGGATATATCATATTTAATGAAAGTTGAAAAGATTCAGGCATTTAAACACTGCATACGTTTGCTGGCTTCTCAGGTGGGCAAATGTATAAATGGTGCTGAATTATCATCAACCTTAGGTATTGCTATTCAAACAGTAAAAAATTATTTAGCGTATGCTGAAAAAACATTTGTCATTATCATGGTTTCCCCCTTTTACAGGAATGTTCGCAAGGAGTTAACTAAAATGCCCGTGGTCTATTTTAATGACATTGGATTATTAAATTTTATTAATGGTACATCTGGTACAGTGGATATGTTCTCAGGTGGTTTTGTTTTCCAGAATCTTATATTTTTGTTATTGAAAGATAGATATAAAAACACAGGCGCATCAATTCACTACTGGAGGACTAAGGACAAAGCTGAAGTGGATTTTGTGATCAATAAAGGATTGGAGATAGTTCCTGTTGAAGTTAAATACAGTGCACTAAAAAATCTCAGCGTTAGCAGGTCTTTGCGAAATTTTATCAACACATATTCGCCAAAAGAGGCATATATTGTTAACGTAGCATTAGCTTGTGAAACAGTAATAAATAACACAAAAGTTTACTGTATTCCCTGGTTTGAGTTATTGTAGATATAGCTTTACCATGAGAAGAGTATGAAAGCTGAATGGGGCATATATAGATATCCAATTCTGGTATACAGGTTACATGCTATCCGAAAGCATATCTACCAGAAGATTTCAGATCTTGATGCATTCATTGCTATCAGTGATGAGCCAATACCCTTTGAAAAGAACCATGACATACGCTTTAGCAGCATAAAACCTGGCGCAAAGTGGGGTAAAGCATATACCTGTGCCTGGTTTCATTTCAAAGGTAAAATCCCCCAGCAGTACAGACATAGTACTGTTGTGTGCTGTGTTGATATCGGCGGAGAAGGGCTGGTAGTCAATGGACATGGTGAGCCAGTAAGTGCAATCAACAGCCGGATCACATTTATGGATTACCTGCAGCCAACCTGGGATATGCGTGTTATTGACATTGACGAAAACACATGGGATTCAGGTGTAATTGATGTATGGGTTGATGCAGGATTTAATGGGAAGATAATTCAGCCATTTGGGAAAGCCCGTTTCAAGTATGCATACCTTGCACTGTGCCGTGATGATGTTAAAGATTTTTATTTTGACTACCTGACGCTTGCATTTGCCTATTGTGCCTGCGATGATGAGCCTATAAAAAATAACATCAAGCTGTTGCTGGATAAATCCTATGCAGCGGTAAAAAATTTTTTACCACACAACGTTGCAGAAGCTAAGAAAATTATTTCAAAGATGCATGACCTTGAACAAAAGTCCCATGAAGTATTCCTTACTGCAGTGGGTCAGGGACATCTGGATTTAGCGTGGCTATGGCCAATAAGGGAATCAAAGCGCAAAGCTGTGCGTACACTAATCAACGCACTTCAGAATAGCATGCAATATCCTGAATTTGTGTTTGGTGCAAGCCAGCCGCAGATGTTTGAGTGGATAAAGCAAAGTCAGCCTGTACTCTATGATGCAATAAAAAAAGCAGTAAACACTGGTGCTATTGAATTGCAGGGTGGCATGTGGGTTGAGTGCGATACCAATATACCCTGCGGTGAATCGCTGGTGCGCCAGATTTACTATGGGAAAAAATTTTTTAAAGAGGAATTCAACTGTGATGTAGTAACCTGCTGGCTTCCTGATGCATTTGGTTTTAACGGTAACATTCCGCAGATATTAAAAAAATCAGGTATTGACTATTTCTGTACAATCAAGCTTGCGTGGAATGAGATCAATAAATTTCCTTACACAACATTTAATTGGGTTGGCATTGATGGCAGCAGTGTCATAGCCCACATGCCACCTGAAGGTGATTACACAAGTGGAGCAACACCGCTGTGTGTAAAACGCATTGTAGAAAATTTTTTAGAAAAGGATATCCATAACAATGCCCTTCTTGTCTATGGGAATGGCGATGGTGGTGGTGGTCCTACACAAACACATATTGAACTGATCAAGCGGCAGCAAAAACTGCAATGGTTACCACAGGTGCATTTTGGCAAATCAATAGATTATTTTCAACGGCTGGATGCTATTCAACATAAGCTTCCTGCATATCATGGTGAACTGTACTTAGAAAAGCATCAGGGAACCTACACCACACAGGCTTTAAGTAAATATTACAACCGTAGATTGGAGTGCCTGCTTCACGATTGTGAATTTCTGGCAACGTATGCATATTGTAACGGCTTTACATATCCTCATCAATTTTTTGAAACTATCTGGAAGGAGGTTTTGCTGTATCAGTTTCATGACATCTTGCCTGGTTCAAGCGTCAAAAGGGTTTATGATGAAAGTGTGCAACGCTACAGGCTGCTGGCACATGAACTGCAAACAATGATCAACACCATAGTTGATTATCTTTCAGAGTCTGGTGGCATAGCATGTATTAATACAACACCTTTTACCCGTACGGAATATAGTAAGGGCGATAGTTCATGGTATCGGTGCCAGATGGAAGGATATTCCAGCGCATACATGGAACCTGTCGATTCCCATTTTTCGGTTGCAGGTGGCGACAGTTACATTGAAAATGAACTGTTGCGGGTTGAATTTGCAAAAGAAGGCCATATCATTTCTGTATTTGATAAAACACATAGAAAAGAGATTTGCACAGATTATCTGAATAAGCTGGTGCTCTACACTGACAAATTCAGGTTTTTCAATGCGTGGGACATTGACAGTAACTATCACCAAAAAAGAAAAAGAGAACTAAAACTTATAGATTATGAAACACATACTGATGGTCCACAGGTGTTCAGGCGAAATTACTTTCGTCATGGCAAAACAACCCTTACACAGGATATTATTCTGTATGCTGGAAAGCCTTATGTTGAATTTTCCACTGAGTGTGATTACCATGAAACGTTTACAATGCTCAGAGCTGATTTTGTACCATCCGTGTACAGCGATACAGTTACCTGCGATATTCAATTTGGCAATATTGCACGAAGCACCAAAAACAGTACATCAATTGAAAAAGCACAGTTTGAAATTTGTGCGCACAAATGGGTGGATGTTTCAGATAATGATTATGGTGTATCGTTAATCAACGATTGCAAATATGGACACAGGGTTAAGGATGGTATTATCAGCCTGAATCTATTGCGTTCGCCAGTGTATCCTGACCCTTATGCAGATAGAGGCAGACACACATTCAGATATGCCCTGTATCCGCATAAAGGCAGACTGCAGGATAGTGAAACCATACCGCTTGGGTATCACTTTAATTATCCGCCAATTGTAGTAAACAAACAGGTGAAGATAAAACCATTAATTATTGTGGACAATAAGAGTATTGTTATTGAAACTATCAAAAAAGCTGAAAATGAAGATGCTATTGTAATCAGGATGTATGAATGTTTTGGCAATGATATATCCACAACATTTACTACTGGCTTTACATATAAAGAGGCGTATGAAGCCGATTTGCTGGAACGTATTATCAAAAAGATAGAAGGGAATACTGTGCATTTCACGAAATTTGAAATTAAAACCCTTTTGTTCAGGTTATAGTAAATAAATTATTTTCACTTGTGATGTATTAATGTTATGGTGTTATTGTAGCTCTTCGCTCAATTAGTGTTTTGAGTATGCATTCAAGTTTTTGATCAGTCAAAGGATAAAAAATAAATGGTATGGTGCCAATGAGGCAACTGATTGCCGGCAATATAGTTATTGAAAAGAAAGCTCCATTTTGAATTTCAGGTGTAACTGCCACCCCTTTTGAATAGCCAATAGCTACTACAACCATGCCAAATGCCATTGTTGCAAGCGCACCCATAAGCTTTGAAATAAATGTAAGCCCTGCAAAACTTACGCCTTCATTGCGCTCACCAGTTTTATATTCATAATAATCAACGCAGTCAGCTATCATGGCTGTCTGCACCACAATAAAAAACCCGGTAAAAAAACCTGAGACAAACAGCATGAAAACAAAAATCCACAGGTTGCTGTAGCCAATATAGTACATTGCTGTATACACTAAAGCTGCCACAATACTGGAAGCTATCATCAATGTCTTCTTTGACATATACCGTAAAACAAATGGGGTAATCAGGTTTGATATAATTATTGCTGCTATAAGTGCACCGCCAAGCAGAGTGAATATTTTTTCATCACCAAATACTATCGCCGCCACCACAGCTCCACCAACCTGGACAATACTACGTCCAAAATTTAATGCACTGCCAATCAATACTAAAAGGAATGGTTTATTGGTAACTATCGCTCTAATCATTTGCTTTATGGTTTGCTTTTGCTGTGGAAGGGGTACCTTTTCCTCTGTGTTAAAAAATGCTAATGTAAAAAGTCCCATACCAAGTACTGATATAATGATAGCAGTGCGTGTCCAGCCTGCAGCAGTGGTTTTTTCAGCAAAGCTTAACCAGTGGGCAAGCAGGGGGCTTGCAATGGTGGTGATTGCTAATGCTATTGCCTGTAATGTCCGTGCAAGGGCAATGAGGCTTACCCTATCAGGTATGGTAACCGTAATGGAACCTGCCAGTCCCCAGTAGGGAACGTCAGCAATGGTGTATATCATTCCCCACAATACATAGACAATGCCAAAATAGATTAGTTTATATGTTTCAGTTGTTTGTGGAATTGCAAAAAGCAGAATTGTTAAAAGCGCAATGGGAAAAGAAGTGAATAAAATATACGGACGTAATTTGCCCCACCGGGTGCGGGTATGGTCAACAATCATGCCCATAATAAAATCGTTAATAGCATCCCATATCTTGGCACCGGTAATAATTGCAGTGAGTGCAGCAATACCTGACAGGCTGAATCCAACAGCTTCATACAGGTATACCAGCATGAAGGTTACTGTAAACGTGATGACCATATTTTGCCCAAATCCGGCAACAGCAAAAGAGTATTTTTCCTTGTTTGATAGTTGTGTGGGTGAAGGCATGATGTTCTCCTATAAAAAAGAATAATTCATGTCAAAAATTACCAGTACCTGTGTTGTACACTGTCATGCTGAACGTGATCCAGCATCTATGTATCAATATAATTATCGCATCAGTCAACATTTAAATCAATACACATAACGAAGAATAAAAACTATTCCATATTTTATGGGTTACTTTACATTTAGCAATGAAGAGTAATTTATCCGCAATAATTGAAATAATAATACAATTGACAATCAGGTTTTTTATTACTATGATTAAAGAAAATCATTAAAAAGGATATACTATGAAATCAAACACAATAGTGGTAACCGGTGGTAATGCAGGAATAGGCAGAGCTATTGCAACGGAATTAGTCAGGCAAAGGTATCACGTTGTGATTGTTTCGCGCAATGCCGCTAAGGGTAAAGAAGCATGTGACACAATAAAAAAAGTTACAGGGAATCCGCGCGTTGACCTGATTGAAGGTGATCTTGGTTCCATACAATCTGTTAAAAGTATTGCACAGAAGATACTGAAAAATTTTCCGGATGTTTCGGTGTTAATCAATAACGCGGGAATATGGCCACAGAAGCTTGAGATTAATTCTGATGGGCTGGAGATGGCTTTTATGGTAAATCACATGGCACCGCTTATCCTGAGTATCATGCTGTATAAGCAACTGAAAAAAAATAAGCCATCACGAATAGTTAATGTAAATGCAGGGTTGTATGTTTTTGGCAATGTTGATATCGAAAAAACCCCTTATGGAAAAGATTTTGGAAAACTTTCAACCTATATGAATACAAAGTTATGCAATATTTATTTTACGCAGAAGTTTTCACACATTATTGAAAACAGTGGCGTAACAATAAATGCAGTGCATCCCGGCGTTATACGGACAAATTTAGGCGATAGTTCCGGAATAATGGGATTATTGTTACGGATTTTAAAACGAGCATGGGCAGAACCTGAGTATGGTGCACAGGCGCCAGTATGGCTTGCTGTAAGCCCTGACGTTGAAAATATCAATGGAAAATTTTTTGACAGGTTTACTCAGAAACCGTATGCAAAAAACGCCCTGGACACTTCATTGAGAGAGAAGCTGTGGGATTTAAGCTTACAGCTAGCATCACTGACGTTTAAATAAAGTATATGTAACAATCTTGATTTGGCGGTTTATAATGCTTTTTTATTCTTAAAGTATAGTACTTTATCAATTTGGGCAACTATATTTCCAGCGTTATCTTTCCACTCAATGGTATATGTTCTTTCAACTGATTCATTGTGTTTTAGTTCATGCTGTATAGCATCAAACTCGTCATCTGGAATTTTAATTTTAGCAATGAGTGATGTTCGTGCTGGCTTAAGAAAACGAATGGTTGATGATTTATCCCACAATATGTATTTATTTTTAAATTTCCTTAAAAATAAGGTAAAGTGCACACCATCAATTGCGCTGTAGATATGTCCTCCATAAATGGTGCCCACGAAATTTTTTGTGCTCCATTTATGTGGCAGCTTTATATGTACTTCTGTTTCGTCAGGAGATATGTAGATAACTCTCCCACCGGTCCTTCGGTAAAAGGGGATGGAATTAAAAAATAATTTCAGGAGTAAAGGTTTTATTGAAGAGCACATGTTGTAACCTCCATGATGATTATGTATACATACAATATAGCTGTCATGTATATAATTGTGCCACGTTATGAGGCATGCAAAGTAGATATAGGCAAAAAAGTGGTATTTGCATATAATATTTTATTGCCTCCCTGTGATTTTAAAATTTCTCCAGGTTACTGGCGCTTATTAAAATCTTTTTTAACACATCCATTGCAATGTCTTCCTGTTTCTTGGGGATAGTGGCAAAAATTTCTTTTGTAACAGTGTCCATTATTTCAATGATGTGCTTTCTGACATTAATGCCTTTTTGGGTAAGTTGAATGTTGGTGACCCTGCGGTCTTTGGGGTCATTAGCTCGAACTACCAGGCCATCCTTTTCCATGCGGTCAATAAGGCCAGTCATGCTGGAAGGTTCCAGTCCTGCAAGCTTTCCAAGGTCATTGAGTTTAATACCTTCATCTTTTCCAAATTTTCCAAGCATGGTTCCCATGCCATCATCCATCCATAGCCATAAAAGAACACCAATATATGCCGGTTTAACAAAATCACATCCTGATTCCACCAAACGTTTTTTTAACAGTGATGTTAGCGATAGCGATACACGGGTTACAAGGTAGTACAGGCAATCGTTTGGATGCAGTGATTCCATAGTAATCCTTTTGTAGCAAATTATTACGTATACATATAATATGTATACGTAATATTATCAAGGATATTTTCAATATAGATATATCACTAACAACAGTACCTACATAATGTTAATATTTGTGCTTGATAATCTACGGTTGTATATTACAATAGTGTTATGTAAAAAAACTTATTGGTAATTTGAGAAAATTTTTTTAGAAATTGCAAAACCATGGACTTAGCCAAAAAAAAACAAAAACTTTACAATAGCCTTAAAAAACGTGGATTATTGTGGTCGTATAATACTAATCATATAAATTTCCCTGATGATATTCTATTGGAGCATATAATGAAATATGGTGATGTTGATGATATATATGTTGCCTGTGAATTATATGGTACAGAACGATTAAAAAAAGTATGGGAAAAAACAATAAAATATGATAACCGTTTTATAAAACTCAGCGTTTTTTTAGCACGTGCTATCTTTGGATTGGATATTGAAGGAGAAGATATTAAAAAGGCAATCCATGAACAACCAGTATTCAGATGCTTTAACCAGTGATGCAGCAAAAGTACTTTATGAACTTATATCTACAGCAAAATTTTTACGTAATTTTGTTTTTGTAGGTGGTTCTGCTTTGGCTATGTATCTGCATCACCGGAAAAGTGAAGATTTAGATTTTTTTACATGGGATAAAGAACAATTTAACAAACGTCAGATTTTACAGTATATAGACCGTTTTAATGAAAAAGAAATCTTAAATGAAGATGCTGACATTCTTGATTTGCGTTTAAACACTACAAAAGTGACATTTTTTAATGCAGGTTGGAAATTTTTAAAACCGGATACTATCAATAATTTTAATATTGCTAGCCTGGAAGCAATAGCTTCTATGAAAATACATGTACTTTTTTTGCGTGCAAAATACAGAGATTACTATGACCTTTATTTTATAACAAAAAAAATTGGTGTAAAAAATATTTTTAATATGGCAAAAAATGCAATTCCGGGACTCACATTAAAACTTTTTTGCATGGCGTTGCTCTATATTGATGATATAGAGGATGATTCTATAGCACATCTTGAACCTGTTGAAGTAATTTCAAAAAAAGAGATACGTAATTTTTTACAGGAATGTTTACTAAAAGAGGGGTTGCTTTTATAAGGCTTCAATCAGCACATCCACTTCCAAATATACTTGACAAAACAATTTTACGATGTTGTATTGATTACACATAGCAGAATAGCAAAAGGGCGATTAGCTCAGCAGGTTAGAGCGCCTGCCTCACATGCAGGAGGTCACTGGTTCGAATCCGGTATCGCCCACATCCGCAAAGAAATCCAGCTAGCTCATTTCCATCCATGGTGTACTGACGAATGAGGATTTTTTCACAGTAACTATCGCCAATTGCAATGCCACATATATATTTCTTCCATACAAAAAAGTTTGCTAAAAGTAACTCATTGGGGTTTGTTACTGTATCATACTCAAGAGCATGCGTAAGCGATAGTTCCTGTGATTTGGCAATTGCCTCTTTAAGGGTCCACAGGTGTAAAAAGCGTTTGGTTTTGCCCCATGGCAGGTGATTAATATATTGATGCTCAGATGGAGCAAAATAGCGTTGTATGATTGCGTTTCGATATGCGACGTGTCGGGTATATGGTTCAATGTCAATGCCATGCGGCGTATAAGACAAAGATACCGCAACAGCGCTGTGTGTGTGTGACAGTGATATATACAATGGCTGTTTGTTGTGTAATGTTTTTTTCGTAGCGAAGTTGTAATGTAGTGTCTCAAAGCCTGTAAGCTTTGCCAGCGCTTTCAATGCACACCTGGATACTAAAAATTCAGCCTTCTTGCTATCGGATTGTAATGTATTGTACTGGTGCTTTTCGGTATAAGAAAGTAATGAAAAAAGATATTCTCTGTCTTGTGGTGATATGGTGGTGTAGTGAATACACAGGAAATGTAGTACCGGGTTATCCATGGTATGATATACTATTGTGCGATTGTAATGACAGTGTGAAGACAACAGGTACAAATTGCAAGGTTTTTATAAGCTGGTGAGATGAGTGGAAATATTTTCACGGAGAGAGCGCGGCGAGTTTTGCTAAATCATAAATTAAAAATTATTTTACTTGAAGTACATAACCATCAAATTCTTATTTCTAAACCAACAGAAAGGGAAGGATAGCCGTACAGGAGGTACGTCTTCATAAGGTCGCGTGCGTGCTTCGATAAACTCAGCAACCTTGGATCAACGGGAGGTCACTGAGCTTGTTGAAGTGCTCACCAACCTATACTTTGGCAGGATGGCTTCCACAGCACGCTGCTAAAAGGGTAGCCATATAGCAAATTAGAAGGCTTTTTTCTCTGGCACTTTCTTTTGTAGCCGCCTGGACAAAAGAAAGTGCATAAAGAGTATTCAAAAATATCTTGAAAAAGAAACAACTCCATGCCATTCTGTGATGTAAAGAAATATCAAATCACATTTCTAAAATTAACAATAAGCGGTGTAAGTCTATGCGCAAAACAAAGATAGTATGTACCATTGGACCAACAAGTGAATCTAAAGAAATGATAATACAACTTGTCAAAGCTGGCATGAACGTGGCACGGCTTAACATGTCACATTCAACACAAGAGTTGCATGCACAGCGCATTGCACTCATTCGTGAAGTGTCAAAAGAGTTGAACGTCCCCATTGGTATTTTAGCTGATCTGCAGGGACCAAAAATTCGCATTGGCACATTGAAAGAAAAAGTAATGCTGGAGCCGGGTCAGCAGTTTATCCTTACCACACGAAGTGTGCCGGGCAATTCAGTTGCTGTCAGTGTCTCGTTAAAAGAACTTCCAGAATCGGTAAACAAGGGGCAAACCATACTTATTGACGATGGCTTATTAGAATTGCGTGTTGACGAGGTTGAAAACACTGATATCTACACTACAGTTATACGTGGTGGTGAACTGAAAGACAACAAGGGTATTAATCTTCCCAATGCTTCCATAAAAACCAGTTCTATTACACAAAAGGACATTAGTGATTTAGAATTTGCCATAAAACATGATGTTGACATGATAGCACTGTCGTTTGTGCGCAGCGCTCATGATGTCATACAGCTTAGAAGCATCATGGAAGAGTTTGGCGGAACATTACCCATCATTTCAAAGATTGAAAAGCATGAAGCAGTTGCCAATATTGACGACATTATCGCTGCTTCGCAGGGGATTATGGTGGCGCGTGGTGATCTGGGTATAGAAATCCCCATTGAACAGGTACCGATAGTCCAGAAGATGATTATTGAAAAATGTAACCAGCAGGCTATTCCGGTGATTACTGCAACGCAGATGCTTGATTCAATGATACGTAATCCCATACCAACACGGGCAGAGGCAACCGATGTGGCCAATGCAGTATTTGATGGAACAGATGCACTCATGCTTTCCGGAGAAACAGCATTTGGTCAGTATCCGGTAGAAGCCGTGCAAACCATGGCACGTATTGCTGAATATGCTGAAAAGACTGTTATATATAAAGCAACAATTGCAGAAAAAAAGATCTATACAAAATCCACTATAACCGATGCTATTGCACTGTCAGCGCATGAATCAGCAAAAACGTTAGGTGCCGATACCATCCTTACTGCCACACAGTCAGGATATACTGCACGCAAGATTTCCAAGTATAAACCGCAGATACCGGTAATAGCAGTAACAACCAATCACAAGGTGGTAAATCAGTTAGCGTTATCGTATGGGGTTATCCCACTGCAGATAAAACAGTGCAACGATATTAACGAACTGGTTGATGAAGCAATAGCAATAGGCAGGGTAAACGGTCTTGTTCATGATGGCGATCTGGTTGTTATCACTGCAGGGATTCTGGCGGGTGTAACCGGTGGAACAAACGTCATGCGTATATATGTGGTAGCCCAGGAGATAGCCAGAGGAACAGGATTTGGCGAAGGGGTGGTTCGTGGTATCATAGGAACAAGCCAATCCGTAGAACTATCGCCCAATACTATTATTGTGGCTGATGACATTGCGCATATTAAAGGCACAAAGCCAAGAGCCGTGATAACCGGTGAATGCAGCATCAGTGCGCCCATCATTCATTACTGCAGGGAGAATGAAATACCTGTCATTGGTGGGATTACTATTAATGAAATCAACCTGAAACAGGGCCAGGAAGTAACGCTTGATATTATGCGGGGAACCATTTATAACGGAACTGTCCATTTGCCTTTTGAGTAATCTATGATTGAAGAAATTGAAAATACCGAAACAGTGTATTCCGTAAGCGATATTACTGGAATACTGAAACAGCTCATTGAGTCAACGCCTGAGCTTAATGGTGTGTGGGTAAAGGGTGAAATTTCTAACCTTACGTACCATTCGTCAGGGCACATCTATTTTTCCCTGAAAGATGAAGGGGCCGTAATTCAGGCTGTTTTTTTTAAACATGCAAACAAGCATCTGGATTTCAAGCTTGAAGAAGGCATGAGTGTGGTGGTGTTTGGCGGCGTTACGGTGTTTGAAAAGCGCGGTTCATATCAATTTATTGTGTATAAAATCCGCAAAGAAGGCCTGGGTGAACTGTTACAGAAGATTGAAAAGCTTAAGGAAAAATTACATAAAGAAGGGTTGTTTGCGCCTGAACGAAAAAAACCGCTTCCAGCACTACCCAGGCGTATTGGTGTGGTGACATCGCCAACAGGTGCTGCCATCCGTGATATCATAAAGGTAGCAATGCGTCGCTTCCCCAATATTGAAATTATCCTTGCACCTGCAAAGGTACAGGGTGAAGGGGCAGTTGAGTCGATAGTTACCGGTATACAGGAACTGAATAATCCGCAGTGGGGAGTGGATGTCATAATTGCCGGCCGTGGCGGAGGTTCATTTGAGGATTTGATGGCATTTAACGAAGAAGCCGTGGTTAGAGCATTTGCCGGCTCCAGAGTGCCTATTATTTCCGCAGTTGGGCACCAGATTGACCATCCATTAAGCGATTTAGCAGCCGATGTTGCTGCCCCAACACCATCAGCAGCAGCTGAGATTGCCGTGCCGGTAAAAGCAGAACTTATAGCTGCTATTGACAATTACACCATGCGTATGATGCGGCGGCTTACCATGATGGTACAGTCGTTTGCTAATCGCATAATGCTAATTGTCAGGCGCAGGGTTTTTCAAAATCCCATGAGCCTGGTTGAAAACTATGAGCTAGCGCTGGCTGACGCTGAAAACAGGATACAGGCGTTGACGCACAAATGTATCACGGATACAAAAGAACGGTTAAGTCGTGTAAGGGATTTAGAGCTTATTATAAAAAATAGATTGCAAAACTACTGGCACATCTTTATGATGAATGCAAGCAAACTGGAGCACCTTTCACCGGTAAGTGTGCTGAAGCGGGGTTATTCCATTACACTGAAAGATTCACAGATAGTTTCTTCAATAAAGAAGATCCACCAGGGTGATACTATCAGGGTTATTGTCTATGATGGGTCAATGCAATGTGATATACAATTGGTAAATGAAGAGGTGAGCTTTGGAAAAAAAGGCTAAGAAAATAACCTTTGAGGATGCGCTGGAAGAGCTTGAGGCAATAGCATCAAAGTTAGAGTCTGGTGAACTGACGCTGGAGCAGTCCATACAGTACTATGAAAGGGGTGTTGAACTGGCAAAGTTTTGCCGGCAAAAATTAGAAGAAGCAGAACGCAAGATTGAGGTGTTGCAAAAGCAGCCTGATGGAACGGTACAAAAAAAATCGGTTAAAGTTAAAGAGGATACAGGGGAAATAGAAGATGATGAGGATATACAGGGTTCACTTCTATAAGTTGTTGCTGTGTGTGGCTGTTATCAGCATGGTTACCTGTGGCAAAGAAGCACCACTGCAGTTTTGTGAAGGTGTTGATAAGGATGGCAAACCCGTTCATTGCGGAAAAGAATTTACCACAGGTGATATGACGCTGTATGTTATGGCACAGGAGCCTTTTGGAAGTAATACAGCAACGGTAATCGTGTATGGAAAAAAGAAATACAGCCAGCCTGAGTATACCCGCTTTGATTATACCATAAATCCTGATGGTAATACTGCTACAATACCATTGTCCCTGTATGCTGAGGGTACGTATATAGTGAAAGTAATAGTCAAAGATAAAGAAATAGCAAGTGGTGAAATTACTGTAATTGATACGTATTAATTAATTGTATTTATTTTGAGCTTTCCGTTTTTTCTCTTCAATAAGCTGGTGGATAACAAGAAGTGTTGCACCTACCACAATTGAAGAATCAGCAATATTAAATGCTGGCCAGCGAAAAACATCATCACTACCAATGTAGATAAAATCAACCACCCCGGGTTTACCGGTAATCCTGTCTAAAATATTGCCTATGGCGCCTGCGCAGATAAGTCCCATGCTTACAGTAAAGATAAGCGTTTTGTTCTTTTCAAGTATAAAGTATGCAACAAGAAGCAAAAACACAATAATTGAAATAATAAGGAAAAACTGCTGATATCCCTGTAGTATACCAAATATCCCACCCTGATTGTAGATAAGTGTCAGTTGTACAAAGCTACCCAGCACATTGACCCGTTCATACATAGAAATATATTTTTCCACAAGCGCTTTTGTTATAATGTCGCTTCCTAAAATAAGAATAAAAATCAACACTGCAATCAATGTGTTTTTTGTTTCTTGTTTCATTGTGGTATCCTTACAGCTTCAATACAATATCGGTGCATCGTTTGCAAAGTTCCGGGTGATCCGGGTGTGAACCAATGTCGTGCGAATAATTCCAGCACCTGACACATTTTTTCCCTGTTGATTTAACTACCAGTATGGAGCTACTGTCATAATCGGCCATGCCATCCAGTTTTTTATCTTCAATGTGCACTTCGGCCACCTGGAAAAAGCGGTTACTATCGCTCATTGACTGCAAAAGCTCTTTTGATGACGCACCTGCAATATATATGTGAACATCCGCCTCAAGCGAGCTACCAATTTTCTTTTCCTTTCGAGCTATCTCTAAAGCCTTCAATACATCTTTCTTGATGTCAATGAGAGCATCCATCTTCTTTGCCAGTGTTTCGTTGTGCCATTCCGCAGGCAGTTCACTGTATACATCAGCATGCACGGAAGATTCTTTGCCTAAAAATTGCCATATTTCTTCGGCAGTGAACACCAGTACCGGTGCAATGAGTCGAAGCAGTGTTTCGGTAACATGGTACAGGACAGTCTGATTTGCTCTTCGCAATTTGGAATCCTTTGCTTCTACATAAAGGATGTCTTTTGAAATATCAAAATACAGTGATGAAAGGTCCACCGTACAGAAGTTCAGTATTCGGCGGTACACAAGGTGAAATTCATACTGTTCATAGTGCTGGCGCACCTGATTGGAAAGGGTATAGAGTTTATGCAGTATCCATTTATCAGTGTCCGATAGCTCATCGTAATGGACACACTGTGAAGGATTAAAATCAGCACAGTTCCCTATCATGAATTTAAAGGTGTTGCGGATTTTACGGTATGAATCTGCAATTTGCTGTATCATATCGTAACCAATCCTGACATCATTGCGATAGTCCTCGGAAGCAACCCACAGACGCAGGATATCGGCACCAAACTTGTTGATTATATCATCAGGCGGGATAACATTACCAAGGGATTTACTCATTGCCCGCCCCTGATCGTCTAACATGAAACCGTGAGTCAGTACGGTATTATATGGAGCCCGCTGGCGCAGTGCAAGTGCTGGCCACAATGAAGACTGGAACCAGCCTCGATGCTGGTCGCTTCCCTCTAAATACAGGTCGGATGGCCAGCGGTGGTCATCCCGGCTGTCAAGCACTGCAAAATGTGAAACGCCTGAGTCAAACCATACATCCAGAATATCATATTCTTTTTCAAAATCGTCGCTTCCGCATTCGCAGGTAAAGCCTTCAGGAATAAGACTGTGTATCTCATCGGTATACCATGATTCAATGCTGCGCTCTCGAGCAATCTTTGCAAAATAAAAGATGGTTTCAGCATTCATCTGGTTTTTTCCACATTTTTTACAGTAGAAGGAAGGAATGGGAACCCCCCATGAACGCTGCCGTGAAAGGCACCAGTCAGGGCGTGTTTCTACCATGCTTTTAAACCGCAATTTACCCCATTCAGGGATCCACTGTACATCTTCAGTTACCTGTAAAGCTAACTGTCGCATATCATTATGGTCAATGAGTAAAAACCACTGAGCGGTAGCCCTGAAGATGAGCGGCTGTTTGCAGCGCCAGCAGTGGGGATATGAATGTTCAATATCATTGGTAAAAATCAGTACATTTTTTTCTTTTAAAAGATCTATTATTTTTGGGTTAGCATCAAAGACATTGACGCCTTTCATGAGGGCAAATTCATCGGTAAATTTACCTTCATCATCAACCGGGCAGAATACATCAAGCCCGTATTGAAGACCTACAATGTAGTCCTCAAGTCCATGCCCCGGGGCAATATGGACAATGCCGGTACCCTGATCCAGTGTAACAAAATCGCCAAAGATGACTTTTGATTCCCTGTCAATAAAAGGATGGTATACTTTCAGTGAGCGTATGATGTCAATTGGTAAGGGTATCTTTTCACCTAAGGTTTTTCCAGTTATGGCGGAAAATGATTCCGCAAGTCCATCTGCCATAATTAAATACTCGTTACCTGACGTATAAGCTGAGTAATCAAAATCTGGATGAAAACAAACAGCCAGGTTGGCAGGTAACGTCCATGGTGTTGTGGTCCATACCACCACATACAGGTTGTTAGCATCAACCCCTTTGAATGTTACGGATGTGGGATCCACTTTAAACTTAACAAAAATTGACGGTGATGAGTGATCATGATATTCAACTTCGGCTTCGGCCAGTGCTGTTACACAGGTTGGGCACCAGTAAATAGGTTTTTTCCCTTTAGTAATAAATTCCCGTTCAAAAAGCGACCCAAAAATTTCCACAATGGTGGCTTCATAATCCAGTGACATGGTTAAATAGGGATTATCAAACTCGCCAAAAACCCCCAGGCGTTTAAATTCTTCTCGTTGAATATCAATAAATTTCTGTGCATAGTCCCTGCACAGCCTTCTGATTTCCTGTTTTGGGAGCTTTTTGGCTTTATCACCCAGTTCTTTTGTAACCTGCAGTTCAATAGGCAGACCATGACAATCCCATCCAGGCACAAATGGGGCTTTAAACCCACTCATTGTCTTGTGCTTTACAATGATGTCTTTGAGAATCTTATTTAATGCATGCCCCAGGTGTATGTGACCATTGGCATACGGTGGACCATCATGTAAAATGTATAATTCATTGCCCTCACGGGATTTCTGTATCAGTTTGTAAATATCCTCTTTTTCCCATTTCTGCAATATCTGAGGTTCACGGGAAGGAAGATTTGCCTTCATGGGAAAATCAGAAGCAGGAAGATTAACGGTTTTAGAATAATCCATTGAAACCCTCACACAAAAAATATCAAAATCAATCCCACGCAACGTCATGGGACAGTATATATGGTGCTATCTCACTATAAGGAATAAATACTCGTGATATTTCAAAAATACATTTGTCAATAGAATTTTACTATTTTATGAATACATTTTAATGATTTTTAAACCACACTGTGGTATTAATACACTATCGCATACAAATGGTAGTATTGTATATATAAATTTAAATTTATTTTTATTTTTTTGGCGATAGTTCATGATAAAAAATTTTATTATATACTAGAAGAGGATAATCCAATGATTGAGCTTGATTTCACCAAGTTGGATGGGCTGGTACCAGCAGTGGCGCAGGATTATAAAACCGGCGAAATTTTGATGGTTGCATTTATGAACAAAGAAGCGTTTGAACTGACATTGAAAACAGGCATAGTCCATTACTGGAGCAGGTCACGAAAGCAATTGTGGAAAAAAGGCGAGTCTTCTGGCAACGTGCAGGAAGTAAAAGAAATACGCATTGATTGTGATAACGATTGTGTGTTACTAAAAATTAATCAGATAGGCGATGCAGCATGCCATACCGGTTATCGTAGCTGCTTTTACAGGGTTGTTGAAGGCGGTGATCTAAAAGTAGATGGTATAAAAATCTTTAATCCTGAAGATAAATATGGAGATAAAAAATGAGCCTTATCAAGTTAGGAATTCCTAAAGGTAGTTTAGAAAGTGCAACAATAGAACTTTTTAAGCGGGCAGGTTTTTCAATATCAGTATCATCACGGAATTACTTCCCCAGCATTGATGACCCCGAGATTAGCTGTTCCCTTGTCCGTGCACAGGAGATGTCAAAATATGTGGAAAGCGGCGTACTTGATGTTGGGCTAACCGGCCTTGACTGGATACTGGAAAACGAGTCTGATGTTGAAATAATATCTGACCTGATTTATTCCAAGGTTAGCACTCAGAAGGCAAAATGGGTTTTAGCGGTACCCAACGATTCGCCCATCAAGACATTGGAAGACTGTGCAGGCAAGACCATATCAACAGAGCTTGTTAACTTTACCAAAAAATATTTTGCTGACCGCAATATCCCGGTAAAGGTTGAATTTTCATGGGGTGCAACTGAAGCCAAGGTGGTTGAGGGCCTGGTGGATGCCATTGTTGAGGTTACTGAAACGGGTTCCACAATAAGAGCACACGGCCTTAAGATTATTTACACATTGCTTGAAACCAATACCAAACTTATTGCCAACAAACAGAGCATGAAGGATTCAGCCAAGCGCGCAAAAATCAAACAGATTGCGCTGCTTTTGCGAGGTGCCCTGAATGCCAATAATCTTGTGGGCATAAAAATGAATGTCCCTGAAGATAAGTTAGCTGATGTTGTTAAGCTGATACCAAGCTTAACTTCACCCACGGTATCCAAACTGTATAATGCTACATGGTTTTCAGTGGAAAGCGTTATTCAGGAATCGGTGGTCAGGGATCTTATCCCTAAACTCATTAATGCCGGAGCTGATGGAATAATTGAATACCCGCTCAATAAAGTTGTGTCACAGGATGATGTGTGCTTAAAGTAACTTGTTAAAGGGTAATGCATGCAGCATGATGTAATCAGCAGGGGAAGGCAGTATATAAAGTCCTTTGCTGTAACACTGCCTGCCCCACGGTTTTATGCCGATAGTTACTGGTATTTAGCCATTGCAAAAAAAATATCAACAGTTTCATCAGTCATTGCTTACTGCGCTGGATGCATGCGTCAAAAAGGGAGCGCATTAGGGCACAGCTATTACCATGCAGAAAAAGTAGCAATTGAATCGGCGGCGATAGTTCTTAAGGAAAAGGGTATTTCCAGCCAGTCAATACACCTTGCAATGCTGGCACTCATTGCAGGATTTCTGCATGATTATTACCGGGAAAAAAAAGACCATCCGGCAAAAGCTGCAGAGTATGTACAGGCACATCTATCTCACTTCATGCCTGAAAGTGATATTGATGCCATCAGTTTTGCCATACGCAATCACGAAGCATTTAAAGAGTACCAGATGGTGGATAACAGTGATATCATGCTGCTATCAAATGCACTGTATGATGCTGATAAATTCAGGTGGGGCCCCGATAACTTCATATACACAATATGGGACATGATTGCTACCATGAATATTCCCATCCAGGATATTATTGCCCATTTCCCCGGAGGTGTTGCACATATCAATAGCATTCGTTATACATTCAGATCCAAAACAGGCATGGATTACGGCCCTGAATTCATTGATCAGGGTATGCTGATAGCTGAAAAATTGTTACAGTTTTTACAGAACAATTCATAAATTTGATTGTTATAAGGATTATAAAATGTATACGTGCTGTAATAGTTATAAGTAATAAATACAGTGAATAAATTGTAAAAAATCTTGACAAATAACACCTTTTTTTAGGAATATTTTATTAAAATTGTATATATTGTATATTTCAGACAGGCCCACGTAGCTCAGTCGGCAGAGCATTTGCATGGTAAGCAAAAGGTCACCAGTTCGATTCTGGTCGTGGGCTCATTATTAATTTTATAAAAATTTTTATTTTTTTTTGATTCAGGTAATTAATTACTTGACGTGGTGTGCTATATTTATAGCGTGCTTTCGTATCTATAAAATTGCATACAAACGCTAAAAAACTGTAAAAATTCAATACACTTATACAAACTATTATTAATAATAGGATATCATTATGCGTGAAGTAGTACTATTATCATGTAAAGATTGTAAAAATCGCAATTATGCAACCAAGAAGGATAAGAAAAAGCAAACCGGCAAGCTTGAAGTCATGAAATACTGTAAGCATTGCAATAAGCATACATTGCATAAAGAAACTAAAGCATAAGGTGCTTAACGTGTTTAATAAAACAGTACAATTTGTTAAGGAATCCAGAGACGAGTTAAAAAAAGTTTCCTGGCCCGAACGTGATGAGGTAAGTGCTTTGACAATGGTTGTTGTTATAACGGTTATTATCACTGCATTGTTTCTATGGCTTGTTGATGCTGCTTTGATGAAAATAGTATCTCTGGTGATGCAATAGCTATGACAAAAGGGTGGTATGTAATACATACATATTCTGGCCATGAGAATAAAGTTAAACTGGCGCTGGAAAAAAAAGTCCAGAATCTTAACCTGGGGGATAAGATATTTCAGGTAAAGATTCCAACTGTTGAAGAACATTCAGTAAAAGATGGAAAGAAGGTTGTAAAGCCAAAGAAGATATTTCCCGGATATGTTCTTGTTGAAATGGTTCTTGATGATGAAACATGGATGGCAATAAAGAGTATTCCGGGGGTTACTAACTTTGTAGGTTCTTTTGGTACTGAAAAACCAAGGCCGCTTTCTGAAAAGGAAGTTGATAGCCTTTTCAATAAAATGGGTGAAGTTACAACCAAAGACAAAGTTGCCGTGGTCATGGATTTTTCAGTTGGCGAACATGTTAAGGTTATTGACGGCCCGTTTAAAGAATTCACCGGTGTTATTGAAGAGGTGTATCCTGATAAAGGGCGCTTGCGTGTTAAAGTTGAGATATTTGGCAGGGGAACTCCTGTTGAATTAGATTTTATTCAGGTTGGTAAGATTTAATTAAAAAATATTGTTTTATAGGGTTGATTACGATGGCTCCAAAAAAGAAAAAAATAGTCACTCAGATTAAGTTGCAAATTCCAGGCGGCCAGGCAAATCCTGCGCCACCAGTTGGTCCTGCTTTAGGTCAGCATGGCCTTAATATAATGGAGTTTTGTAAAGCATTCAATGAAAGAACAAAGGATCAGCAGGGAACAATATTGCCTGTTATTATAACTGTGTATGAAGACAGGACGTATACGTTTATCATTAAAACTCCACCAGCTGCTGTTCTTATTAAAAAGGCGTTGAAACTTGAAAAAGGATCCAGCGAGCCTAACAAAAAAAAGGTTGGGAAAATTACTCAGGCTCAGCTTGAAGAGATAGCAAAATTAAAAATGCCGGATCTCAATGCGCATGATGTTGAAGCTGCAAAGAAGATTATTGCAGGTACAGCTCGCTCTATGGGAGTAGAGGTGGTTGATTGATTTTTTCACTTTGAAATTTAGGATTTTTTGGGGTTGTATATGAAGAGAGGAAAAAGAATAACAGACGCACGAGCAAAAATAGATAAAAGCAAACTCTATCCACTTGAAGAAGCTTTGACCATGATGAAAGAGTTGGCTTTTGCAAAATTTGATGAGACTGTTGAAGTATCGGTAAAAGTCATTCATAAAAGCTATCAGAATGTGCGTGGTTCGGTAGTATTGCCGCATGGCACGGGTAAAGATATTAAAGTACTTGTTATTTGCAAAGGCGATAAGCAGAAGGAGGCTCTGGAAGCGGGGGCTGATTTTGTTGGTGCTGAAGATGCTATTGAAAAAATTAAAAATGGATGGCTTGATTTTCAGGCAGTTATAGCCACGCCCGATATGATGAAAGAGGTTGGTAAATTAGGTCCCATACTTGGGAAAAGAGGGCTTATGCCAAAACCAAAGTCAGGTACAGTGACTGATGATGTGAAAACTGCTGTTAAGGAATTAAAAGGCGGAAGAGTAGAGTATAAGGCTGATAAAACAGGAGTTATTCATTTAGGAGTTGGGAAGCTTTCTTTTGAACCGCAAAAATTAGCTGAAAATATTAAAGCATTTTATAGCCAGGTTGTTAAAGACAAGCCTTCTGATGCAAAAGGTAACTATATACGTTCTTTTCATATATGCTCTACAATGGGGCCGGGAATCAAAATTAATTATAAGGGGATTGAACGGTAATGGTTAAGCAATATAAGGTAGATTTTGTCAATGAGCTAAAGGAAAAATTAGCTTCAAAAAAGAATGTTATATTAACTAATTATTCAGGCATTAAAGTTAAGGATATGTATCAGCTCCGCAAGATTTTGCGTGAAAAGGGAGCTGAGTATAAGGTTGTTAAAAATACTTTATTCAGGAAAGCACTTAAAGATTGTGGTTATCCTGAGATAGATCAGTATCTTGTTGGGCCTATTGGCGTTGTATTTGTAGATAAAGAAGTCAGTGAAGTTGCCAAGGTTTTAAAGGATTTTCAGAAAGAGCAGGATAAGTTCCAGTACAGCGTGGCGATAATGGACAACGTTGTATATTCGCCAAAAGATGTGCAGCGTATTGCAGATCTGCCGTCAAAAGAAGTATTGTTGGCACAGGTAATGTCGCTTATAAATGGCCCTGCATCAGGTACTGCTATAGCTATCAATCAGATTATGGCATCACTGGCACGCGGTATTAAGCTGGTTGCAGAAAAAAACGCATAACACATTAATGTAAGCATATAATCAAGGGTAAATGATACTGAGTAAAGATGTGAAAAGCAGCTTTTTAGTATTGGTTACCCTTATAGGTTTTTACGACTAACGATCGTATTAACTTCAAGATTCACTAAGTATAAGGAGTAACATAATGGCAAAGTTATCAGTACAGGAATTGTTGGAAGCAATTGGTAGTTTAACACTTGTTGAAGCAGCTGAACTTGTAAAAGCTATGGAAGAAAAGTTTGGCATTTCAGCAGCGGCACCAGTTGCAGTAGCAGCAGCACCAGCAGCAGGCGCTCAAGCTGCAGAAGTTGAGGAAAAGACTGAATTTGATGTTATCCTCACAGGTTTTGGTGATAACAAGATTAATGTTATCAAGGAAGTCAGGGCAATTACTGGTTTAGGTTTGAAAGAAGCCAAAGACCTGGTAGAAGCTGGTGGCAAACCAGTCAAGGAAAAGGTTTCAAAGGAAGAAGCCGAGAAGATCAAAAAACAGCTTGAAGAAGCTGGAGCAACTGTCGAGATTAAGTAACGTTTTAAACGTAAAATATCTTGAAAAGATTCTGGTAATACTGTATATTGAAAACAGTAGTAGGTTTGGTTGCGATGCAATCAAACCTACTGTTGTTGATATTGGTGAAATTTGTTAACAGTTTCATTCTTTTGTATACAATAACAGTGCCCCAAACAGTATGAATAAAACAATAAACGAGCAAAATCTTTTTACAATAATTTTAATTTTTAATCGATTGTCCGATTTTCTTCATATTTTGGCTTATTGTGAATAAATCTTATTTTAGGTGTAAACTATGCAAAAACAACAAAAAGTTATCCGTTTTGGTAAAATAAAACCCGGCATTGGATTGCCAAATTTGATCGAAAATCAAACCGAATCGTTTAAATGGTTTTTACAGAAGGATGTAGCACCTTCCAAGAGGAAAAACCAGGGACTTCAAGCAGTGTTTCTTGAAACATTTCCAATTGTAAGCCCCAATGATGATATAGAACTGGAATTTGTTGAATATGAGTTAGGTGAGCCAAAATATAATGTACAGGAATGTAAGGAAAGAGATGTTACCTATGCAGCTCCACTTAAAGCAACAATACGGCTCATAAAAAAGGATACCATGGAAGTCCGTGAGCAGTCTGTGTATATGGGTGATATACCATTAATGACTGAAAGCGGCACTTTTATTATAAATGGCGCAGAACGTGTTGTGGTAAATCAGTTGCACAGGTCACCGGGAATATTCTTTTTCTGGGATGAAATTGAAAGAATGTACAGTGCCCGGGTAATCCCTGACAGGGGCTCATGGCTGGAATTTGAAATGGATGCTAAAGGCCTGATAGTTGCCCGCATTGACAGAAAGAAAAAATTCCCTGCAACTATTATACTTAAAGCATTAGGGTATAATACTAATGAAGAGATAATTAAGCTTTTCTATGATACAAAAAAGATAACTCTTGCTGAAGAAAAAGATTACGAATTCCTGAAAAATAAGCGGGTTGCTTCTGATGTTATTAATCCAGAAACAGGAGAAGTACTATTAGAGGCTGGTGAACGAATAACTATTGACTATATTGATATACTGCGTGATGAGAAGATAAAAGTTGTAGAAGTTATAGAATTCCCAAAGAATAAAGATGATGCATATCTCATTACATCCCTTGAAAAAGACGATTGCAAGAGCTCTGAAGAAGCATTGTTGAAATTGCATCAGATGCTGAGACCTGGTGAACCAACCAATATTGATAATGCACGTGAGATATTTAATCGATTATTCTTTGATCCCAGAACATACAGTTTGGGGGGTGTGGGACGCTATAAGATAAATAAAAAATTTGGTTTTGACATGAAAGAGGTAAAGGAAGATTACCTCAGAAAAGAAGATATCGTACATACAGTTAAATATTTAATAAACCTTATTGCTGAAGTGGATGGGTATATCGTTGATGATATTGACCATTTAGGGAACAGAAGAATACGGCCCGTTGGCGAGCTAATCCAGAATCAGATAAAGATTGGATTCCAGCGAATGGAGCGCGTAATTAAAGAACGTATGACTATACAGGATGTTGATGTGGTCACACCACAGGCTCTCATAAGTATTAAGCCAATTACTGCTGTTATTAATGAATTTTTTGGCTCCAGCCAGCTATCGCAGTTTATGGACCAGACAAACCCGTTGGCAGAGTTAACCCATAAACGGCGGCTTAATGCACTGGGGCCAGGTGGTTTAACACGTGAGCGGGCTGGATTTGAAGTGCGTGATGTTCACCCATCACACTATGGAAGAATGTGCCCCATAGAGACACCTGAAGGTTCCAATATTGGATTGATTATATCAATGAGTACGTATGCACGCATTAATGATTATGGTTTTCTTGAGACCCCCTATAAGGTTGTTGAAAATGGTAGGGTTACTGACAAGGTTGTATATCTTACTGCTGATGAAGAGGATAAGTATTTTATAGCTCAGGCCAACGCTAAAATAGATGAAAATGGCAAGTTTGTTGATAATCTTATCCCCTGCCGTCACCGTGGTGATTTTCCCTATAAACGGCCTGAAGAAATACAGTATATGGACGTATCGCCGGATCAGGTGTTTTCAGTTTCAACATGCCTCATTCCGTTCCTGGAACATGATGATGCTAACCGCGCACTCATGGGTTCAAATATGCAGCGCCAGGCAGTGCCACTTTTAACGGAAGAAGTTCCTCTGGTAGGCACCGGTATGGAAGGCCCTGCTGCTATGGATTCAGGTGTTGTGGTTAAGGCAAAACGTGCTGGTGAAGTAATCTATGCAGATGCTAAAGTTGTCAGGGTGAAAACATCCAGCGGCGAGGTAGATGAATATACTTTGCAAAAATTTAAACGAACCAATCAGGGTACCTGTTTCAACCAGAAACCAATTGTGCGTAAAGGGCAGAAAGTAAAAGTGGGTGACATCCTGGCAGATGGGCCAGCCACAGACAATGGGAAACTGGCATTAGGTAAAAATATCCTGGTTGCTTTCATGCCATGGATGGGATATAACTTTGAGGATGCAATTCTGCTTTCCGAACGGCTGGTATATGATGATGTATATACATCACTACATATTGAACAGTTTGAGATAGAAGCCAGAGAGACCAAGCTTGGGAGGGAAGTAATCACCCGAGATATTCCCAATCTTAGCGAAAAAGCGTTCAGAGATCTTGATGAAAATGGTATAGTACGAATGGGTGCCTATGTTGCACCTGGCGATATACTTGTAGGTAAGGTTACCCCAAAAGGGGAACAGGACCTTACACCTGAATATAAATTGCTGCATTCAATATTTGGTGAAAAAGCGCGTGAGGTGCGAGATACATCGCTCAGAGTACCTAATGGCGTTGAGGGGATTGTGATTGATGTGAAGCGTTTTTCCCGTGAGAATGGTGATGAGTTATCTGCGGGTGTAGAAGAGCTTGTCAAAGTGTATATTGCTTCAAAAAGGAAAATATCCGTTGGTGACAAGATGGCTAGCCGCCATGGGAACAAAGGTGTTATATCAAGGATAGTTCCTGTGTATGATATGCCGTATTTGCCAGACGGAACGCCAGTTGACATTGTTTTAAATCCGCTATCGGTTCCATCACGAATGAATTTAGGACAGCTTCTTGAAACTGAATTGGGCTGGGCGGCAAAGGAACTGGGATTTATAGCAGAATGCCCCATATTTGATAGTCCTGAAGAGCAAGAAATACGCGAGCTTTTGAAAAAGGCAGGTTTGCCAGAAACTTCAAAGACTATCCTGTATAATGGTCAGACAGGTGAGCCCTTTGAAAGTGAAGTTATGGTTGGTTACATCTACATGTTGAAATTAGCTCACATGGTTGATGATAAGATTCATGCACGTTCAACAGGTCCATATTCACTGGTAACACAACAGCCATTGGGTGGTAAAGCACAGTTTGGCGGACAGAGATTGGGCGAGATGGAAGTATGGGCACTTGAAGCATACGGTGCTGCATACACATTGCAGGAACTCCTCACAGTGAAATCTGACGATATGTTAGGGCGAGCACGGATTTATGAAGCGATAGTTAAAGGTATTAACACCACTTCGCCTGGAATTCCGGAATCTTTCAATGTATTGGTTCAGGAATTGCGGGGCCTTGCACTGGATGTCAGAATTTACGATGAAAATGGTAATGAGATAAATCTCTCTGAATGGAGCGAAGGCTTAAGTAAGCCAAAGAGAAAAATCAAGCTTGAAACGCTTGAAAATGAGTAATCTGTATATTTTAAAAAATTTTAATTAAGGTAAGAAGGTAATACGATGAGAGATTTTAACGATTTCAATTCTATCCAAATAAAATTAGCTTCTCCTGATATGATCCGTGAGTGGTCATATGGTGAAGTGAAAAAACCTGAAACAATTAACTATCGCACCTTAAAACCTGAAAGGGATGGCCTTTTTTGTGAACGAATATTTGGGACAACAAAAGAATGGGAATGCTATTGCGGCAAGTTCAAGTCTATACGATATAAAGGTGTAGTATGCGACCGTTGTGGCGTGGAGGTTACACATTATAAGGTCAGGCGTGAGCGTGGTGGTCATATTGAATTAGCATGCCCGGTAGCGCATATATGGTATTATCGCTCAGTACCATCACGGATAGGGTTGTTGCTTAATTTGACAGTAAATGAGTTAAAATCTATTCTGTATTACGAAAAATATGTTGTTATTGACCCTGCTGAGTCTGATTTAAAATATGGTGATGTGATAGATGAAGATACGTTCAACCATTATTATGAAACATACGGCGATGAATTTGTAGCCGATATGGGTGCAGCTGCAATCAAGGAAATGTTGAGAAGAATAGACCTTGATGGCGAAGCACGTAAATTGCGAAGCAAAATTGCAGGTCAGGATAAACTGAAGGTAGATAAAAAAGATATTAAACGACTTGAGCTTATAGAAGCTTTCAGGGATTCAGGCAACCGGCCTGAGTGGATGATACTTGATGTTGTACCGGTTATTCCTCCGGAACTGAGGCCAATGGTTCAGCTTGATGGTGGAAGGTTTGCAACATCTGATCTTAATGACCTTTACAGGCGAGTTATTAACAGAAATAACCGGTTAAAACGATTGCTGCTTCTGAGAGCACCTGATATTATAGTAAGAAATGAAAAACGTATGCTCCAGGAAGCGGTGGATGCACTGTTTGATAACAGCAAGCGCAAACGCGCAGTGAAAGGCAAAGCCAACAGGCCTCTTAAGTCACTCAGTGACATGTTAAAAGGCAAACAGGGGCGGTTTAGACAGAACCTTCTGGGTAAGCGAGTTGATTATTCCGGGCGTTCAGTTATTGTTATTGGCCCTGAACTTAAACTGCATCAGTGTGGATTGCCAAAGAAGATGGCTGTGGAATTATTTAAGCCATTTATCATGAAGAGACTGGTAGATAAAGGTTTTGTACAGAATATAAAATCTGCCAAAAAGATGGTGGAAAATGAAAGGCCTGAAGTGTGGGAAGTTTTAGAAGAGGTTATTGCCGAACATCCGGTACTGTTAAACCGTGCTCCCACACTACACCGGTTGGGAATTCAGGCGTTTGAACCAGTACTCGTAGAGGGGAAGGCTATCAAGCTGCATCCATTGGTATGCCATGCATACAATGCTGACTTTGATGGCGACCAGATGGCTGTTCATGTCCCACTATCGCCTCGAGCCCAGATAGAGTGCTGGACATTAATGCTTTCAGCAAACAATTTGCTTAACCCCGCAAATGGTCAACCTATCGTAACTCCAACCCAGGATATTGTTCTTGGGATATATTATTTAACCTCTGAATTAAAGAGTGAAAGTGAAAATATTCCGTATTTTGGTTCAATGGATGAGGTGCTCTATGCTCTTGAATTCAGACAGATAAAGTACAGAACAAAGATTAAATATCTGATGGATGGTGAATTTATTGAGACAACAGCAGGCAGGTTAATCTTTAACGAGAAACTTCCAGCAGGCTACCCTTTTGTTAACTATACTGTCAATGATAAGGAACTTTCAAAAATTATTTCTAAAATCTTCAGAGAGTTTGGGCCAACTGCAACAGTAAAGGTGCTTGATGACATCAAGGAATTGGGCTATAAGTATGCAACATATTTTGGGCCAACTATCTCAACAAGTGATGTAAAAGTGCCTCCATTGAAGGATGAGTTGATAAAAAAATCTAATGAGATGCTGGAAAAGATTGAGAATGAATACCGTAACGGTTATATAACCAATGAGGAGCGGTATAATCGTGTTATTGATTTATGGACAAAAACCAATGAAGATGTTACTGAGGTAATGTTCAATACCATGGCTCAGGATGCTGAAGGATTTAATCCCATTTATATTATGGCACAGTCCGGAGCACGAGGCAGTAAACAGCAGATACGGCAGCTTGCAGGTATGCGTGGTCTTATGGCAAAACCCAGCGGTGAAATTATTGATGTCCCCATCAAGTCAAATTTTAAAGAAGGGCTGACAGTACTTGAATATTTTATCTCCACTAACGGTGCACGAAAAGGCTTGGCAGATACTGCATTAAAAACTGCTGATGCCGGGTATTTAACACGAAGGCTTGTTGATATAGCCCAGGATGTTGTTATAACAATGGATGATTGCGGTACCTCAGTAGGAATTGATGTGGGTGCATTAAAAGAAGGTGATGAAGTTGTGGAATCTATTGGTTCAAGGGTACTGGGGAGAACCTTGCTTTATGATCTGTATCATCCGGTTACCAATGAAGTTATTTGCAAGAGTGGTGAATTAATTACTGAAGAGATTGCAGAAAAGATAGATGAATTGGGCCTTGATCGTATAACAATCAGATCGGTGTTAACGTGTGAAGCTCGACATGGTGTTTGTGCACGCTGTTATGGCAGAAATTTAGCCACTGCACGTATGGTTGATATTGGTGAAGCTGTAGGGATTATTGCAGCACAATCTATTGGTCAGCCAGGTACACAGCTTACCATGCGTACCTTCCACATTGGTGGTACTGCATCTCACGTTGTTGAAGAAAGTGAAATCAGTTTTAATTACCCTGTCTATGTAAAGGAAACTACCTTCAAAACAGTAAAAACTGAAGATGAACAGGGTGAGAAGAAAACCATATCTGTACGGCGTGGTTATATCGTTTTACAGCGATTACTGGAAGAGATACCTGTAAAAAGTGGTGAACTGGTGGTAAATGATGGTGACAGAGTATATAGCGGAACACCAATAGTAAAAAAATCTGATGGGTCATTTATTGTCACAACAAAATCAGGTGTGGTTAAACTTGATAAATCCAGGGCATATATCCTTGGAGAGCCCAATATGATTCCTGTTAATATAGGTTCTACCATTTATTTAAAAACTGATAAATTTTATCATGTAAATCCACAGACGGGGGAAACTGATGTACTGGTGAAATTTGATCCCTGGTTTGAGCCAATATTAACTGAAATAAATGGGAAGGTGAAATTCATTGATATTGAAATCAATAAGAGTATGAGGGAAGAGATAGATCCTCAGACAAATCAGCTCAAGCGTATTATCGTTGAAGCAAAGACGGAAAAGTTGCAGCCAGCCATAGAAGTTTCATCTGCTGATGAAACCTTCAACTACCTGTTGCCAAAAGGTGCTCACCTGTTTGTTGATGATGGACAGACAGTAAAAGCAGGTATGGTTCTGGCAAAAATACCAAAAGAAGTTGAAAAGACAAAAGATATTACGGGTGGCTTGCCACGAGTAGCAGAACTCTTTGAAGCACGTACCCCCAAGGATAAGGCAACCATATCAGAGATTGACGGGCGTGTCAAAATTGGCGATACCGTCAAGAATAAACGTAAGATAATTGTCACTGGTGATGATGGCGAAGAAAGAGAATATCAGATACCTGCTTCCAAGTATTTACGGGTTCAGGATGGCGACTGGATCAATAAAGGTGATAAAATTGATGATGGCCCAATTGATCCGCATGATATCATTGATATTAAAGGACCGCGCGAACTTGAAAAATTCCTTGTAAACGAAATTCAGGAAGTGTATCGTTTGCAAGGTGTTCAGATAAATGATAAGCACATTGAGATAATTGTGCGACAGATGTTACGGAAAGTCATCATAGAAGATCCTGGTGATACAAGCTTTGTCGTAGACCAGATAGTTGATAAGTTCGAATTTGATGATGAAAATATGCGTGTTGAAAAAGAAGGTGGTAAAGCAGCATCTGCAAAACCGGTACTGATGGGTATAACAAAATCAGCTCTTAATACGGAATCGTTTATATCTGCTGCATCGTTCCAGGAAACAACCCGCGTGTTAACTGAAGCGGCAATTAAAGGAAAGATTGATAGATTACGTGGATTAAAGGAAAATGTAATCATTGGTCATTTGATTCCGGCAGGTACTGGCGTACGTGAGTACAATAAGGTTACTGTATACCAGGAAGTTAAGGGCGACTTAGATGGCGTTGCAAAGGAAGTAGAGGAGGAAATCCCTGCTGAGAAATAAAATTTCTTGACAATTCTACAGGTAAAATTGATTAATCACTTTCAATTAAAATTTTGAAAGTGATTAATCTGTATAATATAATGTTATAATATTCAATAAATGTAGTGAGGAGACAGGATGCCTACAATTAATCAGTTAATAAGGAAAGGGAGATCTGAAAAGGTTAAGAAATCAAAATCCCCGGCACTGAAGAGTTGCCCTCAGAAAAGAGGAGTATGTACACGAGTAATGACTGTTACGCCAAAAAAACCTAATTCAGCATTGCGGAAGGTTGCTCGTGTAAGACTAACCAATGGAATAGAAGTTACAGCATATATTCCAGGTATAGGCCATAATCTTCAGGAACACTCTGCTGTGTTAGTTCGAGGTGGAAGGGTAAAGGACCTGCCAGGTGTGAGGTACCATATAGTACGTGGGACATTGGATTCTTTAGGAGTTAATGACCGCAAAAAAGGAAGATCAAAATACGGCACCAAGCGGCCAAAAGCATAATGTAATAATTATTTGGTATAGTGAGGTTTAATAATGGCACGAAGGCGTAGACCAGCAAAAAGGACAATTTTACCGGACCCAAAATATGGCAATATAGTAGTTTCAAAATTTATAAATTGCATGATGTTAAAAGGCAAAAAAGGCGTTGCTGAGCAGGCTTTTTATAAAGCATTGGAACTCATTGGCGAGCGTACTCAGAAAGACCCAATTGAAGTATTTATTACTTCGCTTGAAAATGTAAAGCCTCTTGTTGAGGTTAAATCACGACGTGTTGGTGGTGCAACGTATCAGGTACCTGTTGAAATACGGCCAGAAAGGCGCCAGGCACTTGCTATCAGGTGGCTTATAAACAATGCCCGCAGCAGAAATGAAAAGACCATGTTTCAGAAACTGGCGGGAGAACTACTGGATGCATACAACAACACCGGTGCTTCAATAAAGAAAAAGGAAGACACTCACAAGATGGCAGAAGCTAACAAGGCATTTGCACATTATAAGTGGTAATTATAGTATTATTTGCTGTTTAAAAGTTTAATATATAAAATACCAGGGCATCCCCCTGGTATTTGATGCTTTATCATAAATAATTAATTTTATCATCAGGTATTATGGGAAGAGAGTTACCATTACACAGGACACGAAATATTGGGATAATGGCTCATATTGATGCAGGTAAAACCACATTAACCGAGCGCATCCTCTATTATACTGGCAAGACCTATAAAATTGGAGAAGTCCATGATGGCACTGCAGAGATGGACTGGATGATTCAGGAAAAGGAGCGAGGGATTACCATCACTGCTGCTGCTACCACAACCTACTGGAAAAATACGCGTATCAATATCATAGACACTCCGGGACATGTTGATTTTACCGTTGAGGTGGAACGAAGTCTGAGAGTTTTAGACGGAGCTATAGCCGTATTTGATGCCGTTGCCGGAGTGGAGCCTCAGAGTGAAACAGTATGGCGACAGGCTACACACTACAATGTACCCAGAATATGTTTTGTAAATAAAATGGACAGAGTGGGAGCAGATTTTGAGAATTGTCTCACCATGATAAAGGAACGCCTGTATTCCATACCGCTGCCCTTACAAATTCCCTATGGGAAGGAAGATAGCTTCAAAGGTGTTATTGATGTAGTGCAGATGAAAGCACTGGTGTGGAATGACCAGTTAGGTGAGCACTATGACGTTGTTCCAATACCTGAAGAATACCATGATGAAGCTTTGTATTATCGTGAACATCTGATTGAACTGGTTGCAGAATACGATGAGGAAATGCTGGAAAAATATCTGGAAGGTGTGGAAATAACGGAAACTGAACTGAAACGGGCCATACGCAATGCAACGTTGAAAACAGCATTGTTTCCGGTATTTTGTGGAAGCGCGCTGAAAAATAAAGGTGTACAGCCTTTAATTGATGCCATTACTGATTATCTGCCTTCGCCTAAAGACATTCCGGCTATCAGAGGACATGATGTACATCATGAAGATACAATAATGGAGCGTCATCCGGATGACAAGGAGCCATTCTGTGCCCTGGTGTTTAAAATTGCAAGCGACCCGTATGTGGGCAAGCTCTGCTATATCAGGGTTTATTCAGGGCACCTTGCAGCTGGCGATACTGTCCTGAATGTTGACAAGCAGAAGAAGGAACGTATTGGTCGGATACTTAGAATGCATGCCAATGACAGGGAAGACATAAAGGAAATATATACCGGAGATATAGCCGCGCTTGTAGGTTTGCGGTTTGCCCAGACAGGCGATACGATTACTGCTGTTGATGCGCCAATACTTCTTGAAAAGATGGATTTCCCTGAGCCGGTGATAGCACGTGCGGTTGAACCTAAAACCAGGGCTGACCTGGAAAAATTACATACGGTGCTCAAGCGCTTGGAAGAAGAAGATCCGACATTTTTTGTTAAAATTGATGAGGAAAGCGGCCAAACCATCATATCAGGCATGGGTGAGTTGCATCTGGAAATTATTGTTGATAGGCTGCAGCGCGAGTTCAATGTGCTTGTCAATGTTGGTAAACCTCAGGTTGCCTACAAGGAGACAGTAACAGCACATGCACAGGCTGAAGGAGTATTTGAAAAAGAGATTGCCGGTAAACTGCAGTATGGTCATGTTCTGCTTGGGATAAGTGCGTGCGATAGCTCCTTTGAATTTGTCTCAAAGGTGGATTCCACAGTGGTACCCGAAAATTGCATAAAAGCTGTGGAGATGGGTTGCCGTGATGCGCTCAGTTCCGGGGTAATAGCCGGCTACGAGATGACCAAGGTACGGGTTGTTCTTGAGGACGCCAAGTACCGTGAGGATGCCTCGGTTGATCATGCATACCGTATTGCTGCAACAATGGCTTTCAGAGATGCAGCACGGAAAGCCTGCCCTATGTTGCTTGAGCCGATTATGAAGCTTGAAGTTGTAGTACCGGATGAATATATGGGTGACATAATCAATGACATAAACTCACGTCGCGGAAAAATTGAACATATTGATATCCGTGGTATGTTAAAGGTCATCGATGCGTATGTTCCGCTTGCTGAAGCATTTGGCTATGCAACAGCTGTACGGTCGCTTAGTCAGGGAAGGGCATCGCATACATTACAGTTTAGCCATTATGAAGTTGTACCGCAGGCTGTAATGGAAAAGGTTCTTGGCAGTTACTATCGCCCTATTTAGAACATAATGATGGTAAAAAATTAATTTTAATTTTTATAAAAAAATATTTGATATTTTATAAATTACGCAATAAATTAGTTGACAGATAAAGCATATATTTTTTTAATTCACACACTTCCACTGCTATGCACCAAAATAGATGAAGTGGAAGTTTGTGTTATCTAAACGTAATACTTTCTAACGTTCATAGAGTGATTAACCTTTAGGTATTTTATTTCGTTTATGTTGTATGGTTGTATCTGTGTGATATAATGAAATTTATTATTTTTAACAAGGAGATAACAAATGGCAAAGGCAAAATTTGATCGTACAAAAACGCATGTTAATGTTGGTACAATAGGACATATTGACCATGGTAAAACCACATTAACTTCTGCAATTACAAAGGTACTTGCAGCTGCTTATGGTGGGAGTAATAAACCAGTAGAATTTGATCAGATTGACAATGCTCCGGAAGAAAAGGCGCGAGGTATAACGATTGCAACCTCACATCAGGAATATGAAACACCTAACCGGCATTATGCACATGTTGACTGCCCTGGCCATGCTGACTATATCAAAAACATGATTACCGGTGCTGCTCAGATGGATGCTGCTATTCTGGTTGTTGCAGCAACTGATGGCCCGATGCCTCAGACAAAAGAACATGTTCTTTTGGCCCGCCAGGTTAACGTTCCTTACATTATTGTTTTCCTTAATAAAGTTGACATGCTTGATCCGGCTGACAGGGATGAGCTTGTTGAACTGGTTGAGATGGAAATCAGAGACCTTCTCAATAAATATGAGTTTCCTGGTGATACAATTCCAATTATTCCCGGTTCTGCACTGAAAGCTATGCAGTGTGGCTGCGGGAAGAAGGAATGTGAAGCATGCGGACCAATTATAAAATTGGCTGAAACACTTGATACATATGTACCAGAGCCACAACGTGACAGGGATAAACCATTCCTTATGCCTATTGAAGACGTATTTTCAATTACCGGTCGTGGTACCGTTGTTACCGGCAGGATCGAACGCGGTATTATAAGGACAGGTGATGAAGTTGAGATAGTTGGTTTTGGCGAAACCAAAAAGACCGTCGTTACCGGTGTTGAAATGTTCAGAAAGATCCTTGATGAAGGTATTGCAGGTGACAACGTTGGATGTCTCCTCCGCGGTACAGGCAAGGATGAAGTTGAGCGAGGACAGGTATTGGCCAAGCCAGGTTCAATCACTCCTCATAAGAAATTTGAAGCTGAAGTTTACGTATTGTCAAAAGAAGAAGGTGGCCGCCATACTCCATTCTTCAGTAACTATCGCCCACAGTTCTATTTTAGAACCACTGACGTTACCGGCATTATACAGTTGCCTGAAGGTGTAGAAATGGTTATGCCGGGTGACAACATCAAGATGGTGGTAGAGCTTATTACCCCTGTTGCAATGGAAGAAACCCTTCGATTTGCAATACGTGAAGGTGGAAGGACTGTTGGGGCTGGTGTAGTTGCTAAAATATTAGAATAAATAATTTATTGATTTATAAATAGCAATGTTAATAGTTGTCAGGCTGGTGTACAATCAACCTGACAACTATTTACGATATAACTGGAAAATTATCCATTTAAGAAGATTGTTATATGCGATCTTGTTGTATGTAAATGATATAATTTGATATTTGGATGAAAGAAAGGTGTTACAGTGGCAAAGCTTACGGGACAACGAATTAGAGTGAAATTGAGATCATTTGATCCATATTTATTAGATCAATCGGCAGCTAAAATAGTTGCGACAACTAACAGGAGTGGTGCAAAAGTAGCAGGTCCTATACCGCTACCTACACGAATTGAAAAATTTTGTGTATTGCGTTCCCCTCATGTTAACAAGAAGTCGCGTGAGCAGTTTGAGATACGGACTCATAAGCGTCTGATCGATATCATCGATCCTAACTCCGATACAGTTGAAGCGCTTATGAAGTTGGAATTGCCTGCTGGTGTTTCTGTAGATATAAAATCATAATTATTTCATCTTTCATGGAAATTTGTTAGATAGCTCTTTAAAAAAGAGTGTGACAGTCTTATAATCGATGCATGGGATAGGAAAATGAAAAAGGCTTTAATTGGCAAAAAGATAGGGATGAGTCAGATGTTTTTAGACGATGGGACGGTGGTTCCGGTTACTGTATGTGAACTTGGTCCCTGCGTTGTTGTACAGAAGAAGACCGTTGAAAAGGACGGATATAATGCATTGAAGCTGGGATACGGTGAAACAAAAGCTCATCGTCTTACAAAACCTATATTAGAGGATTTAAAGAAGAAAAATCTTCCTTTGTTAAAGGTATTCAGGGAAGTTGAAAATTTTGATGAAAATCTTCAGGAAGGAAGTGTTATTACCTGTGAGATATTTACTGAAAACCAGATGGTTGATGTTACCGGTATTTCCAAAGGAAAGGGATTTGCTGGAGTTATTAAAAGGCATGGATTCCATGGCGGGAGAGAAACTCATGGATCAAACTTCCACAGAGCTCCTGGCTCCATTGGTGCAAACACATTCCCTGCTGAAGTTTGGAAGGGGAAAAAATTGCCAGGAAGGCATGGTGGAAAAACTGTTACCGTTAAAAATTTGAAGATAGTTAAGATAATCAAAGATAAGAATTTAGTATTAATATCTGGTGCTGTCCCTGGTACCGTTAATTCAATTATTACAGTACAAAGCAAATAGGCAGGGTTATTATGGTTGTTGATGTTTATTCAGTTGATGGAAAAGTTAAAGGACAGATTGAGTTGAATGAAACCATCTTTAATGCAAAGATTAATGATGTTCTGATATATGAATTGATTAAGGCTGCAAATGCCAATTTGCGTCAGGGAACTCATGATACCCGGGAGCGTAGTGATGTTTCGGGTGGTGGAGCAAAGCCATGGAGGCAGAAGGGTACAGGTAGAGCTCGCCAGGGATCTATCCGTGCTCCACAGTGGAAGGGAGGTGGCGTTGTATTTGGTCCACATCCGCGTGACTATCGCATTGAATTACCTAAAGGCATCAGGCAGGAAGCATATCGTTCGTTATTATCCCTGAAGTTCAAAGAAGGAGCAGTTAAAGTTGTTGAGGACTTTTCAGTAGAAAGTGGCAAAACTAAGGATATGGCTTCAATAGCCAAAAAGCTTAATGTTAAAAAAGGTGTACTGATCACGGATAGTGAAGATACCATGCTGAAGAGAGCAATACGAAATATTCCATGGTTTGTGTATAATAATGTAAAACGGTTATCAAGCAGGGATATATTCTATACTCAGACAGTGTTAATAACCGAGAGTGCTGTAAAAATTATTAATTCGAAGTATGCAAAAGGTGAGTAATTATGGATGTTAATGATATCATCATACGCCCTGTTATTACAGAAAAGGCAACTGAACTTGCAAAACAAAACAAATACGTGTTTAGAGTACACAAGAAAGCAAATAAAGATATGATAGAGAAGGCTATAAGCAGTATTTTTGGTGTTACACCAGTAAAAGTAAATGTTATGATTGTACGGGGCAAACGTAAAAGAGTGCGGTATAACTATGGATATACAGCATCATGGAAAAAAGCAATAGTTACGTTAAAAGAAGGCGATAAAATCGAAGTTTTTGAATCAAAATAAGAATTTTTTACTATAGCGATAAAGGTAACGACAATGGGTTTGAAAAAGTATCGGCCATTAACACCAACATTACGATATCAGACAGTACTGGATTTCAGTGAGATTACCACTGATGAACCGTTGAAGTCGCTTACAAAGGGCAAGAAAAGTTATGCGGGTAGAGGCTTTAAAGGTCAGGTTTCTGTCAGAAGAAAAGGTGGTGGACATAAGCGCCGCTATAGAATTATAGATTTCAAGCGCAATAAATATAATATAGAAGGCAAGGTTGCTTCATTAGAATATGATCCAAACCGAAGTGCAAATATTGCTTTAATCGTTTATAAAGACGGTGAAAAAAGGTACATTATTGCACCTGATTCGGTAAAGGTTGGTGATACGATAGTTTCTGGCGAAAATGTCGAGGTTAAACCAGGCAATGCAATGCCTTTAAAAAACATACCGGATGGGACCAATATTTATAATATTGAGTTGCATAAAGGTAAAGGTGGACAGTTAGTGCGTTCAGCAGGTACGAGTGCCGTTATAACCGCAAAAGAAGGTGATTATTGCCTGATTAAATTACCCTCCGGCGAGATCAGAAAGATACATTGTGAATGCTATGCAACAATTGGTGAAGTATGTAATAAAGATCATATTAACGTTGATATTGGCAAGGCTGGAAGAAGTAGATGGTTAGGTAGAAGGCCAAAGGTAAGAGGTGTTGCAATGAACCCGGTTGACCATCCGCTTGGTGGTGGCGAAGGTAAATCGTCCGGAGGAAGGCACCCCTGTTCGCCAACTGGCAAACCTACCAAAGGGTATAAGACCAGGAAGAAGAAAAAATACAGTGACAAAATGATTATTAAACGAAGGAAGTAATTGCTATGGCTCGTTCATTGAAAAAAGGACCGTATGTTGATATAAAGTTATTTAAGAAAATTGAGGAAATGAACTCAACAAACACTAAAAAAGCCATTAAAACATGGTCACGAAGGTCAACGATATTCCCTGAGATGATTGGGCATACAATTATGGTCCACAATGGGAAGAATTTTATTCCGGTATATGTAACCGAGAATATGGTTGGACACAAATTGGGTGAGTTTGCACCCACCCGAACTTTCAGAGGTCATGCAGGCAAAGATGATAAGGTAGCAAAGAGGGGCAAGTAAATGGAAACAAGGGCATTATCACGATATAACAGGATTTCTGCTAGTAAGGCACGCCTTGTTGCAAATGAAATACGGGGTTTTTCTTTTCCTGAAGCAATTGATATTTTAAAAGCAATACCCCGTAAAGCATCAAAGGTTATCATGAAAACGCTTTATTCAGCAGCGGCAAATGCTAAATATAGCAATCCTGAAGTACGGGAAAATAATTTATATATCAAGAAAGTTGTTGTGGATGAAGGACCCACAATGAAACGGTTCAGACCTCGTGCACGTGGGCGGGCTTCACGTATACGTAAAAGAACCAGTACAATTGAAATAATTTTATCTGATGAAAATTAATCAGTAAAAGGTGTAAGAATGGGACAGAAAGTTAATCCAACAGGACTGAGAGTAGGAATAATACGAACATGGGATTCGGTATGGTTTGCTGAAAAGAATGAGTATCGTAAAAATCTCCATGAAGACATTCAGATACGAAAGTATATAATGAATAAATTTAAAACTGCAGGAATTGCAAAGGTTGGCATTGAACGATTCCCTGACAGAATTAATGTTTATATTCATACTGCAAGGCCGGGATTACTTATTGGCCGAAAGGGTGTTGATATAGAAAATTTGAAAGAAGAATTACAGAAGAAAGTTCAGAAAAATGTAAATATATATGTTCAGGAAGTGAAAAAACCTGAACGTGTAGCAAAGCTTGTAGCAGAACAGATTGCTGCGCAGATTGAAAATCGTTTCCCATACCGGAGAGCCATTAAGCAAGCTATAACTGCAGCAATGCGAAGCGGTGCACTGGGTATTAAGGTTAATATTTCAGGACGCTTGAATGGAGCTGAAATGGCCAGGGAAGAAGCTTATAAAGAAGGCAGAATCCCTCTGCATACATTACGAGCAGATATTGATTATGGATTTGCTGAAGCTCTCACCACATTTGGGCTTATAGGGGTTAAGGTGTGGATTTATAATGGCGATGTTCTATCAAATGCTGAGGAACAGGAAGAAGAGAAATTTGCATTACGAAAAAAATCACAATAATTGAATAAAGGTGAACAACAATGTTAATGCCCAACAGAACAAGGTATAGAAAAGTTCATCGTGGACGAATGAAGGGAAAGGCAGTTCGTGGTTCTACTATCCATTTTGGCGAGTATGCGTTAAAATCAATTGAATGTGGTGAGATCAATTCTCGTCAGATTGAAGCGGCACGTATTGCTATCAGCCGTAAGGTTAAGCGTGGTGGCAAGCTGTGGATTAGAATTTTTCCTGACAGGCCTTTTACCAAAAAACCAGCAGAAACACGAATGGGTAAAGGAAAAGGTAACCCTGAAGGATTTGTTGCACGTATTAAGCCAGGAAGAATATTGTTTGAACTGGCCGGTATTGACGATGCAGTTGCTCGTGAAGCGTTGTCACTGGCAGCTCATAAATTACCAGTTAAAACCAAGATAATATCAATACATGATAATAATTAGTTCTGGAGTTGTTCAATGAAGGGTAAATTAGATGAATTGACAATAGATGAATTGCAGAGAACGTTACAGGAAGCAAAGGAAGAGTTACGGAAAGAGCGATTCAAAAGGACAGTGAGCAGGGTTGAAAATCCCAAAAAAGCACTGCAGCTTAAAAAGCAGATTGCAAGGATTTTAACATTGCTCAGGGAGTATGAGTTGGGCAAAAGGACTTTACGAAGTAAATAATTTTGGTGGTAGATAGTTATGGAAGGCAAAAACCGAAAACAGATCGTTGGTAAAGTGATAAGCAATAAAATGGATAAGACAGTAGTTGTTGAGATTGAAAGGATGATGATGCATCCTAAATATCATAAGTTTGTACGTAAAACCAAAAAAGTAAAAAGCCATGATGAACGCAATGAGTGTTCAATTGGAGATATTGTTCTTATAGAAGAAACAAGACCTTTGTCTAAGGAAAAGCGTTATCGTTTAGTGAAGATAGTTGAAAAGGTAAAATAGGGTTAGAGCTATGATTCAGGTTCAAACAATGCTAGAAGTTGCTGATAACAGTGGTGTAAAAAGAGTGCAGTGTATAAAGATATTAGGTGGGACCAAGAGGCGATACGCTTCTGTTGGTGATGTCATTATTGTTGCTGTAAAAGATGCACATCCATCATATGGATTGAAGGATTCAACCGGGAAGAAAGTTCATGGCAAGGCGGTCTTACGAGCAGTGGTTGTGCGGACAACTAAACCTGTACGGCGACCTGATGGTTCATATATACGGTTTGATGATAATGCAGTTGCAATTATCGATACTAAAGGTGAACCCAGAGGTTCCCGTATATTTGGTCCGGTAGCTCGTGAATTGCGTGACAGAAATTTTTTGAAGATAGTTTCGTTAGCTCCAGAGGTTTTATAAAAAGGTGTTACTATGATACGAACTCGATTAAAAAAAGATGATCTTGTAATGGTGACTACAGGCGCTGATAAAGGCAAACGTGGTAAAGTGTTGTTTGTTGATACAAAGCGCGGTAGGGTAATTATAGAAGGTGTTAATTTGCGAAAGAAATATGTGAGGCCTTCACAGGAAAACCCCAAAGGTGGGCAGATAGAATTGCCATACCCAATTAATATTTCAAATGTAATGGTATTTTGCGAAAAATGCAAAAAAGCTGTAAGGGTTGGCATCAAGATAGATGGTGATGCAAAATATCGCGTATGTAAAAAATGTGGTAAACGAATTGATTAGTGAGGGAAATAATGGCAGCACGATTGCGTATACTATATGAAAAGGAAATAAAGAAGCGGCTGATGGATAAATTTAAATATTCATCAGTTATGCAGATTCCTAAAATTGAGAAAATTGTTTTGAATGTTGGTGAAGGTGAAGCTCATTCTAATCCTAACCTGCTTAAATCAATTATTGACGAACTGTCGCTTATTACCGGTCAGAGAGCGGTTAAAACTGTAGCGCGGAAATCAATTGCAGCGTTTAAAATCCGTGAGGGGTATGATGTTGGTGCTCGTGTTACGTTGCGTGGTGACAAGATGTATGAGTTTTTAGACAGGCTTGTGAATGTTGCTCTGCCACGAGTACGTGACTTCAGGGGACTATCGCCCAATTCATTTGATAATGCAGGTAATTATAATTTTTCAGTAAAAGAGCAGATAATTTTCCCGGAGATAAACCTGGATAAAGTTGAGAAAATCTATGGGATTAATATAACAATTAAAACAACAGCAAAAAATGCCAGTGAGGCACGTGCGTTGCTTGAAGAATTCAGATTTCCATTCCAAGAAGCGAGGTAAGTCAGGTGGCTAGCGAAAGAATGTTTGCCAAGGCCCGAAGAGAGCCTAAGTTTAAGATTCGTCAGAGAAATAGATGTAAAGTTTGTGGCAGGCCAAGAGGCTACTACAGGCGGTTTGAACTTTGCAGGGTTTGTTTGCGGAAGTTGGCCGGTGAAGGCCTAATCCCGGGTGTTAAAAAATCATCCTGGTAAAATTTAATAGGGAGTATAAGCGTTATGAGTTGTATTTCTGATCCAATTGCAGATATGTTGACCCGAATGCGAAATGCAATTAATGCAGGACACGTTAAAGTTGATATACCCTCATCAAAAATGAAAATGGCAATTGCAAAGATTTTAAAAGATGAAGGTTTTATAAAAAACTATAAACTTATTGATGATAATAAGCAGAAAACACTGCGAATTTACCTTAAATATAGTGCAGATAATCAGTCAGCAATTATCAAGATGAAACGAATAAGCTCTCCAGGAAGAAGAGTATATATTAAGGCCGAGGATCTTAAGCCGGTATATAACAATATGGGTATTATGATTCTTTCTACATCAAAGGGTATTATTACTAATAAGGCCGCCAAACAGTTGAATATTGGCGGAGAAGCTTTATGTGAGATTCTATAAGGGGCAGCCGGATATGTCTAGAATAGGGAAAAAACCGATAGTGATACCAAATGGTGTATCAGTTGATCTGAGTGGTGAAATGATTACTGTTAAAGGTCCTTTAGGAACCTTGCAATATAAGTTGCAGGATGCTATTAATGTAGTTATTGATAACAATGTTATTAATATAGCAAAAAAGGATGAACAGTCCAAAGACAAGAAAGTCAATGCATTATGGGGATTAACAAGGGCATTGATACATAATATGGTTGTTGGCGTTTCAAGTGGATTTGAAAAAAATTTGGAGATAGTTGGTGTTGGATACAGGGCAACCCAGAAAAGCAACGATGTTGAGTTTCAGCTTGGGTATTCGCACCCAGTACTGTTTTCACCGCCTGCTGGAATAAAGGTTGAAGTCGTTGAGCCAACAAAATTAAAAGTTAAAGGCATTGATAAACAGTTAGTTGGCCAGGTGGCAGCAAATATTCGCAAATTACGCCCACCAGAACCATATAAAGGCAAGGGTATCCGCTATAAGGATGAACAGATACGAAGAAAAGCTGGCAAGACCGGTAAGTAAGACTATTTGGGTGTAAAGGATAGTAATTATGAATAGATTGAAATTGAAAAAAGTAAGATTCATGCGCAGAAGAATGCGTGTAAAATCCAAAATCAGAGCCAATACTCAGCGGCCGCGTATGTGTATTTCACGAAGCAATAAAAATTTCTATGTGCAGATTATTGATGACAGTAAGGGTCATACGCTGGTGAGTGCTTCAACTCTTGAGAAGGATTTTCCAATAACCAATCACCGAAGTAATAAAGCAGCAGCCAAGGAATTAGGCAAAATCATTGCCCAGAGAGCTGTGGCAAAAAATATAAAACAGGTAGTCTTTGACAGAAACGGTTACCTTTATCATGGAAAGATAAAGGAATTTGCTGATGCAGCCCGCGAAAATGGATTAGAATTTTAGGGGAGATGGTAATGAAGATTTTGAAAAAACGTGTAAAGCCTGAAGGACTGGAGTTATCCGAAAAGATAATTATCATCAACCGAGTTGCTAAGGTTGTAAAAGGTGGTAGAAGGTTTTCTTTCAATGCCATGTCTGTTGTTGGTGATAATAAAGGACATGTTGGTATAGGATTTGGGAAAGCCAATGAAGTGCCAGATGCTATTCGTAAAAGTGTTGAGGATGCCAAAAAGAATTTATATAAAATAAATGTTAATAAAAACACTATACCCCATGAGGTTATAGGAAGATTTAAATCAACGCGCGTTATCTTAAAGCCTGCTGCTCCTGGTACAGGACTTATTGCCGGTGATTCAGTTAGAGCAGTTGTGGAAAAGGCAGGCATTGTGGATATATTATCAAAGACCCTGGGGTCACGAAACCCGGTTAATGTTACCAAAGCAACGATAAATGGCTTATTGCAATTACGAAGCCTGAAGGACGTAGCTGATTTACGTGAAGTACCGTTACCAAAGTTATGGCAACCATAAGAGGTGTATATGGCTAAGAAATTACGTGTAAAACAGATACGAAGTTATATAAGTGCAAAACCAAAGCAAAAAGCAACCCTGAGGGCTTTAGGATTGCGGAAAATAAATGCAGAAAGAGTACATGATGATACTCCTGTAATCAGGGGAATGCTTCAAGTTGTAAAACATATGGTTGAAGTTTCAGAGATTAACGAATAAAAGTAGTAGGTGTGAGTGTTATGCAATATACATTAAAAAAACCTGAATATATAAAAAAGAAAAAGCGCATTGGGTGTGGCCCTGGAAGTGGTCATGGAAAAACAAGCTGTAAGGGGCATAAAGGGCAAAAAGCCAGGTCCGGTGCTCATTTTAAACCGGGTTTTGAAGGTGGGCAGATGCCCTTGCAGAGAAGGGTTCCAAAACGTGGATTTAACAATGCACAATTTAAGGAAGAAGTGCAAATTATAAATATCAAAGATATAGCACGATTAGGGATTCAGGAAGTAACTCCTGAAGTTTTGTACCAGAAGGGTCTGATCAAATCACAGTTGTTGCCCGTGAAACTGCTTGCTAATGGTGATATCGCTTCAGCAGTTAAAGTAACAGTTGATGCAGTTTCATCTTCTGCAAAAGAGAAAATTGAAAAGGCCGGTGGAAGTGTTTCGCTTCGATCATAATTATATAAAGAGGTCATAAAGAAATAATGCCAAATGTAATTACAAATATATTCAAAATTCCAGAACTGCGGAAAAGGGTGTTATTTACCCTTTTTATTTTGGTAGTATATCGTATTGGTGCACATATACCAATACCAGGGGTGAACATTGAGGCGTTAAGTTCATATTTTGAGATGGCTGCAAAAAGCCATGGTGGAGGGTTTGTTGATTTTTTTGACCTTTTTGCGGGTGGCGCGCTGAAACGCTTTACTATATTTGCCCTGGGGATTATGCCGTATATTTCTGCATCAATTATAATGCAGCTTTTAACAGTTGTTATTCCGGCCATAGAGAAGTTATCTAAAGAAGGACCTGAAGGATATAAGAAGATAAACCAGTATACCCGTTATGGGACTGTGCTTTTGTGTGCGCTGCAGGGCTTTGGCCTCACGATGTGGATGAAGTCCATGACATCCCCCAAGGGTACAGTTGTGCCTCAGGATGCCGGCATTGGCTTCATTATAGTTGCAGTACTTGCTATTACTACCGGAACCATGATACTTATGTGGCTTGGCGAAATGATAACAGAACGAGGCATTGGTAATGGTATATCGCTAATCATTTATGCAGGTATTGTTGTTCGTGCTCCTTCAGCGTTTCTTGATACCATGAACAGGATAATCAGCAGAAGTGACCCTATTATTGCGCTCATACTGATTGCATTATTTATTGGGGTAGTGGCCGCATCAATACTGTTAACGCTGGGTGTACGGAAGATTCCAGTACAGTATGGCAAACGTGTTGTGGGAAGGCGCATGGTACAGATGGCATCGCAGGCTATACCTCTGCGAGTAAATGCGGCAGGCGTTATCCCAATCATATTTGCTTCTTCAGTTATTCTTTTTCCAGCACAGATAAGTAATATGCTGGGTGCAACAAAATACGCTATTTTTACCAAGATGCAGTACTGGTTGTCACCGGGGCATACCGCATATATGATTATATACAGCTTGTTAATTATCTTTTTCTGCTATTTTTATACGGCAATACAGTTTAACCCAAATGATCTGGCCGAAAATTTGAAAAAATACGGTGGATTTATACCGGGTATACGACCAGGGCAGAACACTGCTGATTATATTATGCATATCTTAAACAGGATTACGTTACCAGGTTCCATCTTTTTGGCACTCATTGCGATAGTTCCTGATTTTATTATACGCATATGGCCTGAAGAGGTATCACCGGGAATGGCATACCTTTTTGGTGGCACATCATTATTGATTATCGTTGGTGTGGCGCTGGATACATTAAAGCAGATAGAGTCACAGCTTTTAATGAGACATTATGATGGCTTCTTTAAAAAAGGGCGTATAAAAGGTAGAAGATATTAAATTTAAAAGCTATATTTATTTTTTATACAATTATATTTTGAGGCGTTTTGGCTATTTTTATTTACAGTGAAGAGGAGATCAAGCGGGTTGAGGATGCATGCAGAATAACTGCTGCTGTTCTGGATGAGATTGGGAAGCATGTTGATGCAGGTATCACTACTTTTGAGCTGGACAGGATTGCAAGGGATTTAATAAAAAAGTTTAAGGCAATCCCGGCATTTTTAGGGTATAAAGGGTATCCTGCAGCTATCTGTACATCAATTAATGAGGTTGTTGTCCACGGGATACCCAGTAAAGGGCAAATCTTAAAAAAAGGCGATATAGTTGGTATTGATATAGGCGTTCAGTATAATGGATATTTTGGTGATGCAGCAAAAACATTTGTTGTTGGGAAAGTAAGTAATAACGTTAAAAAATTGCTTGAAGTTACAAGGGAAGCACTTGAACGTGGTATTTTACAGTGTAAAGATGGCAATCATCTGACTGATATATCGCATGCTATTGAATCACATGTAGTTCAATATGGTTTTCAGCCTGTTCATGAGTTTGTTGGCCATGGTATTGGAAGGAATCTGCATGAAGAACCTTCAATACCCAACTTTGGCAAACCTGGCAAAGGTCCTGTGATAAAATCAGGGATGATCTTTGCAATAGAACCAATGATTAATGAAGGCACATATCAGGTTGAGATTTTGCAGGATGGATGGACAGCAGTAACAAAGGACAGAAAATTTTCAGCACATTTTGAACATACTGTTGCTGTTGTTAATGGGAATCCAAAAATATTAACACACAATTAATTTTATAGTATAAGGAGTTTAAAACTGGATGGCCAAAGAAGAACCGATTGAAGTTGAAGGTGAAGTGGTTGAAGCGCTTCCCAATGCCATGTTCAGGGTTAAATTAGATAATGGTCATGTAGTATTAGCTCACATATCTGGCAAAATGAGGATGCACTATATACGAATTTTACCCGGTGACAGAGTAACAGTAGAGTTGTCGCCGTATGATTTAAGCAGAGGAAGGATAACCTATCGGTCCAAATGATAGTTAATGTTTGAGGTATAGATATGAAAGTCAGAGTTTCGGTAAAAAAGATTTGCAGTGATTGTAAAGTTATAAAGCGTCATGGTGTTGTACGTGTGATCTGCAAAAATCCACGTCATAAACAACGACAGAAGAAAAGAACAGCGAAATAATATGAGGTAGAGGTATATATGGCACGAATTGCAGGTGTTGATTTACCAAACAATAAGCGTGTTGAAGTTGCGCTTACTTATATTTTTGGTATTGGACCTTCATCATCAAGGAAAATTTTAGAGGATGCACAGGTTAATCCTGATACTCGCGTAAAGGACCTGACTGATGAAGAGATTAATCAGTTGCGAAAAATCATTGAAAGAAGTTATAAGGTTGAAGGTGATTTGCGAACCCAGATAGCAATGGATATTAAGAGGCTTATGGATATTGGTTGCTACAGGGGTATACGACACAGGCGAGGATTGCCGGTGCGAGGACAGAATACCAAGAACAATGCACGTACCCGCAAAGGGAACAGAAAAGTATCGGTTGGAAGCAAAAAGAAGAAATAGTAAGTCAATGATAGAGGTGTACAGTGAAGCAGAAACGAACAAAGAAGCAGGAAAAGAAGAATATACCAGTAGGTAAAGCGTTCATTCAAGCTACGTATAATAATACTATTATTACAATAACAGATATGCAGGGTAATGTTGTATCATGGGCAACAGCAGGTGGAGAAGGATTCCGTGGTTCGCGGAAATCCACGCCGTTTGCAGCACAGATGGCTGCAAAAGCTGCTGCGCAGAAAGCAATAGATAATGCAAATATGCGAACGATTGAGGTATATGTAAAAGGTCCTGGTATTGGACGTGAAGCAGCTATACGTTCCTTATATCAGGCTGGTTTAAATATCTCAAAGATTAAAGATATTACACCCATACCACATAATGGGTGCCGACCACGCAAACGAAGAAGAGTATAATGTGAGGGTTTAGTTTATGGCAAAGTATACAGGGCCTTTATGTAAATTATGTAGACGAGAAATGACTCCCTTAATGCTTAAAGGGAGGCGTTGTTTAACCGATAAATGTGCCATCAAGCATAAGAAATATCCCCCGGGACCTCCCCGAAAGAGGAGAACCAAATTATCTGACTATGGCGTACAGATGCGTGAAAAGCAGAAGATTAAGCGCAGCTATATGCTTTTAGAAACCCAGTTCAAGCGTACGTTTGATGAAGCTACACGCCTTAAAGGTGTTACAGGCGAGAATATGCTCGTTCTGCTTGAGCGAAGACTTGATAATGTTATTTATAGATTGGGCTTTGCATCTTCACGGTTACAGGCACGACAGTTTGTTCAGCATGGGCATGTAATTGTTAATGGCAAGCGTGTTGATATCCCTTCTTATCAGGTTAAGGTAAATGATATTGTTGAGATCAAGGAAGACTTTAAAACCAATACAATGCTGGAAGATGCTATCAAATTGTCAAAAGCAGTGGGATCAGTTCCTCAATGGCTGGAAGTTGACTATGAGAAGAGGAGTGGCAAAATAATACGGTTACCTGAACGGAAAGATATTGAGCCGATATTTAATGAACAGGTGGTTGTTGAGTTATATTCTAAGTAAGTTATGTGGTTAAGTATGTGTTTATTTATTGGAGGTAATAATGTCCCATAAAAACCTATTAAAGGGTTTTCGAAGACCATCGAAAATTGTGTTTGAACATGATGAAGTTAATCAAAGTTACGGAAGATTTATTGCTGAACCTTTTGAACGAGGATATGGTTTAACTATAGGGAATTCTTTACGGCGAGTTTTATTATCATCGATTGAAGGTGCTGCCATTACTGCAGTAAAAATCCAGGGCGTTCCGCATGAATTTACTGCTATCGATGGTGTAGTAGAAGATGTAACCCGAATCATATTAAATTTGAAAAAACTACGATTTAAATACGAAAGCGAACTGCCAAAGGTTCTGCACATAGTCAAGGACGGCGAAGCAGAACTGACAGGAGCAGATTTTGCAATAGATAGTGATGTGGAAATAATGAATCCTGAAACTCATATTGCAACTATTGAGCGTGGTGGCAGGATTGATATGGAAGTGCAGATTGAGCGTGGCAGAGGCTATTTGCCTGGTGAAATAAGCAAGTCGAGTGTAGAAACTATTGGAGTTATTCCTATTGATGCAATTTTTTCACCAATACGAAAAGTTAATATAAAGGTTGAAGATACACGAGTAGGTCAACGTACTGACTATGATAAATTGATTATAGAAATATGGACAGATGGTTCGGTTAAGCCTGAAGATGCACTGGCGCAGGCAGCAAAAATCATAAAAGATCATATGACCATATTTATTAATTTTGAAGAAGAAGTTGAGGAAGAGGAAGTGGCTGTAGATGAAAGCCACGATAAGCTGAAAGTAATCCTGGCAAAATCAATTGATGAGTTGGAATTTTCGGTGCGTGCATATAATACATTGAAGAGCTTAGAATTGAATACACTTGAAGATGTTGTACGTAAAACTGAAGATGAACTTAAAAAATCAAAACATTTCAGTGATCAGGTACTAGCTGAAATTAAAAAGAAATTAGAAGAGCATCATTTGAGCTTAGGAATAAAGGAATAAGAGGTAGTGACATTATGAAACACCGTAATAGTGTTAGAACATTAGGGCGCTCCCATGAGCATAGAAGAGCAATGTTTGCCAATATGGTGACATCGCTGTTTCAGCATGAAAGAATAATTACCACAAAGCAGAAGGGCAAAGAGTTAAAACGGATTGCTGAGCGATTGATAACAAGGGCCAAGGAAAACTTAAGCCTTACCGAAAATGATAGTGCACGTAAGCTCCATAACAAGCGTGAAGTAATGCGCCTTATTAAAAATGAAGATGTTGTTAAGAAGCTGTTTGATGATATTGCACCACGATTCGTCACACGCCCAGGTGGTTATACACGTATGTTCCTTCTTGACAGGCGTGAAGGTGATGCCGCACAGATGGCAATTGTAGAACTTGTGGTGAAACCTGAAACAAAGAAAGAAGATAAAAAAGAAGATAAAAAAGATAAAAAGGGCAAAAAAACCACAGCATAAGCTGTGGTTTTTTATTTGATGTCTATTTTACTTTTTTCTCTAATCGGGCTTTCTCAATTGAATGTACTAAACTGATATTGTCATTAGCATCTACTTTAAATTCTTCGGGTATGCGATCGTCATAAATGGGATCCAGCTTATTGCTTTCAAGGCCATATTTACGCTGTATGGTGTCCAATTGATGCACTTTTACCATTTTATGAATTTCAATTCCATATTGTTTTGCAAGACGACAAAAATCGATAACTGCAAGATATTGTTTTATGATAAATTCAAGCTCATCGTGCTTGATATTTTTTTTGCTTTTTAAATAGATTATATCCTGATTATTATAGATATTTTTTGCTTCCTGAAGCTTTTTGTAGCCATTCTTTAAGTATCGTTCAATTGTTTCCCTGTCAAAAAAAAGGTGGTATTCTTCAGGGTTATATGGTTTAATTTCTTCAACAGGGTTATAGGGTTTTTGAAAATATTTTTTTAAGGTACTGTTTTTGTCATACTTTATGATAATGTCAAAGGATTGCTTTGAGGTTGAGTCCAGAATCTGCTGAGCCCTGTTAATATACAGGGTGGCAAGTGCATCGGTGAGAGTAACCAGTTCCTGTTTTACCTTATAATACTTCTGGTGTGAGCTGTCAAAATTTTGCCCGTAATATTCTTCAGAAGCATTTTGAAAAAGCGTTTGTATTTCCTGGTATTTATTTTTTGTAGTCTCATCACCAAAGTTTTCAACCATGATGCGAATCTGCCGCAGCAGTGAAAGAGTAAGGAAATAGTCATTCTGTGCTTTCACGGCAGTAGAAACAGCAAATGATGGAGCCGTGATGATAAGCACTATAATTGTGGAACACAGTATAATTAGATGCTTATGCATATCATTAACCTTCATGTGATAGTCTTTTTTATTGTATCGGTAAAATATGAAAACTGCTTTATGTATATTTTTATAATAGTAAATGATTTGTTTATCAGTTACTATCGCCAAAAATTTTAAGCGATAATAATTAATAAAGTAAATATTTGATTGCAAAGATACAGGTGATACTGTTACATGAAAACAATAACTGTATTTTTGTTGTGGGGATGAACGTATGGAAAATGAGGATACCAAAAAGAAGATATCATTCAGGCAGAAAAATCCCACCATATGTCCGGTATGTGGGTATGAATTTTATCGCGAGGAGATGCTGACGGGTGGTGGCAGGCTTATAGCGGGCAAATTAACCGATGAATTGCGCAGAACCTATGAAAAAAATGAAAAATGGGGAGTGATATATCCGCTTGCATACGTGGTAACGGTTTGCCCTAAGTGTCTGTATGCAGCGTATCCAAAGGATTTTCCAACACTACAGGCTGATGAAATGCAGAAGATAAACGCAACTACCAATGCACGAAAACAGTCCATTGATAAGTTTTTTGGCGGGCTTGATTTTAATCAGGATAGGGGATTGTATCATGGGGCTGCATCGTATTTGCTGGCAATGGATTGCTATTCGTTCAGGAATAAAAATGTGGCGCCGACGTTTAAAATGGCTGTCAGTGCTATACGGGCAGCATGGCTTTTTGGGGATCTGGCTAAGTTAGAGCCGGATAAGCCGTATAAAAAGATTTCGGACTTTTTTTACAAAAAGGCGTATGATTATTATTTTAAGGTGGTTGACATCATTCAAACTGGTGCTGAACCTGCTGATGCAGCAGGCAACATGGGGCCGGATATTGATAAAAATTGGGGTTATGATGGCATACTGTATATGTGTGCAATACTTACGTTGAAGGTGGGTGCAAAAGAACCTGATATACATAAGCGGATTGAAAATTTTGAGCGCACAAAGCGCTATTTAAGCAAACTGTTTGGCAGCGGTAAGGCGTCAAAAAGTAAGCCGGGCCCGCTTCTTGACATGACCCGTGATTTATATGACAAGATGAACGAGATGCTTGACCAATGGAAAGTCGGGGAACAAGAGTGAGGTATGCGCTTATTGTACAGTATGATGGTACTGCCTACAGTGGTTTTCAAATACAGGACAATGCCAATTCCATTCAACATGAAATAGAAAAAGCATTGAAAATTTTTACACGCCAGAATGTACGGATTGTTGCAGCAGGAAGGACTGATGCTGGCGTTCATGCATTGGGGCAGGTTGTACACTTTGATCTTGATACTCACGTGCCTGCTGACAGGTTATGCATAAGCCTTAATGGGATATTGCCGGCTGATATTGCAGTAAAGAAGGCGTTTGTAGTTGATAACCTTTTCCATGCACGTTACAGTGCCATTGCGCGAGAATATCTGTATGTCATTTATAATCATCCGTACAAAAGCCCGTTTATGCGCTATCGTGCAATGTGGGTGCGTGAACCTATTGATATTGAGTTTTGCCGTAAGGCTGCAACATACTGTATAGGTGAAAAGGATTTTGCTTCATTCTGTAAAAAAACATCAGCTGAAGAAAGCACTGTGCGGTATATAGAATATATTACTGTAGAACGTATGTTTGATGATGTAGTGGTGTTTACTATCAAGGGCAATGCCTTTTTGCATAATATGGTACGGATACTGGTAGGTACAATATTGCAGCTTATGAAAGAAGGTAAAAGCCCTGACACAATGCAAACAATACTAAAGCAGTGCGACAGAACCTATAGCGGAATAACAGCCCCTGCGTATGGGCTGTATCTTAAAAAAGTATATTATCCTGAAAAATATAATTTTTTAAATGTGTAACAAAAAACACGGTATATTTCCATATTTTTATACTATGTATAGTATGAATATATGAAAAGAAAAACATCCCCGGCTTGAGAAATGAAGTGGATTTACACGTTCTTATATACAGTAAGTAAAAAATAATTATTGACACATAGTGATATCACAACAATTGTTAGTGAAACAAAAAGAAAAGGTGATACGTGTGAAGTTAAAATTATCGTGGCTCTTTGTTGCGTTTACATTGCTATGCAGTGCCAATGATGTTTTTGCACAGCGCAAAAAGGCTGATTACTTCCTCAAACCCCAGACAGGGATCTGGTTTGGTCCGGTTACTCCGGTATTTTCAACAGCAGATGATGTTGATACTGCGCTGTGGGGTGGCGGGTTTGTGCGATTTAATATATTGTCGCTGCCTCTTAAGATTGGGTTTGATTCTTCGTATGAGCATTTCAAATCTGAAGGCGTTAAGGAGCTAACGGTAATTCCGGTATACGGCAATATTTTGTGGCGTTTGCCATTTGACATGCCGCTTGCATTTCAGCTAAAGGCAGGTGCAGGTAGTGCTAAGGTTACCATTGAGCCTGAAGGTCTGCAGCAATGGGACCCTCTGGGGATGCTTGGATTTGAGCTATCGTTTCCTGCCGGCAAATGGATTAACATTGGACTCAGGATTGATTATCTTTTCATCTATGAAGGCTATATACAAGGTGCCAGCAAAAACGGGCACATCATTAATACCGGATTGACACTTTATCTGAATATTGGGATGTAATATAACGATGAAAAAATTTTTTTATTACATAGTATTATTTGTGGCGATAGTTACTGTCTATGGGTGCACCGGCAAAAATGCTCTTTTTGATGAGCTGTCCGGAAGCCGCCTGACAGTAATAATCAAAGGTACATTTGAGTCAACAAGTGATAGCACTAGTGTTAATGGGTGGAATACAACCGTTCCCGGAACTAAAATAGATGATTCCGTTAATGATTTTGTAACCGATAGCTCTGAAAGCTTTCCCACTACCTTTATGGTTGATATTGCCGAGATACGCCTTGCAAAGCCAGATGGCAGCAGCGACGATAAGGTAGGAAATTACCGGCAGGTATTTACATCACAAATAGATGACAGTGACCCGTTTTTCAATGGGACCGGTATTAAACTAAAATGTGATGACATAAAGCCCGGAAAACAGTACGGAATGGTAAAACTGTATATACGCAAGCTTATCTTTGATAATGCAACGCAATGGTACATAGATGGATCCAATAATATTGTTCAGGATAATGCACCTGAAGTTATATTCCACGAAGAGGAAGTAAATGGTTTTGATTTTAATCAGCTTATGGTAAATACATACTATGATTACCTGAAGGAAAACTATCAGGATATAAACCGTGTGTTCCCGCTGGAGATACCTATTGATGGCGGGCTTGTGGTGGATAAAGATGATGAGATAGTCATAGAGATACGGCTTGTTATCAAA
>Ga0209409_1000229_pt1 | contig 60590 bp, 48 predicted proteins | sample AD_JPNMR1_MetaG_FD_184424 | JGI IMG/M metagenome (GOLD analysis project Ga0209409, IMG submission 184424) | Active sludge microbial communities of municipal wastewater-treating anaerobic digesters from Japan - AD_JPNMR1_MetaG (SPAdes) (version 2) | ecosystem: Engineered > Bioreactor > Anaerobic... | reverse complement strand
ACCACAGCTGTAGCTCATAAACTTGGCAGAAAATGGGTTGGTGTTGAGATGGGAGAACATTTTTACACAGTAGTTTTGCCAAGAATGAAAAAAGTTTTGGCTTATGATAAATCAGGAATTTCAAAGGAAGTAAAAGAGTATAAAGGTGGTGGGTTTTTCAAATACTACGAGCTTGAACAATACGAAGAAGCACTGGCAAACTGCAAATATGAAGATGGAGATTTATTTAATGCGCCGGGTAGAAGTCCGTATCAGGAGTATGTTTTCTTAAAAGACGAAAAGATGCTCAAAGCATTAGAGATTGATTATGAAAATAACAATGTAAAGGTTGATTTGAACAAACTCTATCCAAACATTGACATTGCTGAAACCTTGTCTAACCTTACTGGGAAATGGATTAAGAAAATCAGTGCCGATGAAGTGGAGTTTGAAGACGGAACGAAAATCAACACAAAAGATTTGGATTACAAACTCATTAAGCCATTGATTTGGTGGGAGTAATGTCAGCAAGATTATGGAAAAACAAGATTTTAAAAAAGGCGAAGTAATCATTTATAAATCCAAAGACGGCCCACAACTTGAGGTTCGTTTGGAGGAAAATACTGTTTGGCTTACTCAAAAACAGATGGCTTTGCTTTTTGATAAAGGGGTGCCAACTATAAATGAACATATTAAAAATATTTACAAAGAGCGCGAATTATTGCCAGATTCAACTATTCGGAAATTCCGAATAGTTCAATTAGAAGGTGGAAGGCAAGTTGAAAGAGATGTAGATTTTTATAATTTAGATGTCATCATCTCTGTTGGTTACAGGGTAAAATCTCTGCGTGGTACTCAATTTCGCATTTGGGCGACCAAAAAATTAAAAGAGTATTTAGTCAAAGGGTACACTATAAATGAAAAAAGGCTTTTACAAGCACACAATCAATTAAAAGATTTACAAAACACCATTTCTTTTTTACAGAAAAAGGCACAACACGAACTACTTGTCGGACAGGAACAAGAAATTTTGAATTTACTTTCTTCTTATTCCAGAACCTTAAATTTACTTGAACAATATGACAAAGAAAAACTTACGCTTTCTAAGAAGGTAAAGAGTAAATTCATTTTAAAATATGATGAAGCAAGAGTAATTATTGATAAAGTAAAAAGGGATTTGATTGCAAAAAAAGAAGCAAGTGAGTTATTTGGGCAGGAAATTGGGGATAGGTTTCAAGCAATTTTGGGTAGTATTTGCCAGACATTTGGTAGTAAAGAACTATATCCTTCCTTAGAAGAAAAATCTGCTCATCTTTTATATTTTGTCATAAAAGACCATCCATTTGTCGATGGGAATAAACGGATTGGCTCATTCCTGTTTGTTTACTACTTAGATAAAAACAATTTTCTCTATCGCAAAACAGGCGAAAAGAAAATCAGCGATAATACTTTAACAACCTTGGCACTGTTAATTGCAATTAGTGATCCAAAGGAAAAAGAAAAAATGATAAAAATTACTACTAATTTGATTTCAATATGAAACTTTATCTTCAAAGCATTATAGACGACATCTCTTTTGAAAACTTGCCAGCAAAATGGCAAAGTTTCGATTTTGCGCGGTTTTCAAAAGATAAAACGCTTTTTGATTTTCAGCAAAATGCTTTGAAAAATGCTGTGAAAGCATTGCATTTATTTTTCAAGGACAAAAACGCCGATAAAAATGCATTATTTGAGCATTACAAACTTAATAGATTAGAAGAAGATTTTGATTATGACTTAAAGAAAAAGCAGGATAGTAAAACCGCGAAATATCTTTTGGAATATCCTCAAGATTATCCGGTAGACGATAATAGAATTTCATTTGCTCATTTTATCAACCGAATGAGCTTCTGGATGGCGACCGGCTCAGGCAAAACGCTGATTATCGTTAAACTAATTGAGCTTTTGGGAAAACTCATTGCCGAAAAAGAATTGCCAACGCGGGATATTCTTTTTCTGGCGCATCGCGATGACCTTTTAGACCAATTTAAAAATCATGTTGAAGAGTTCAATAGCTTTAATTTTGATACAAAGATAAATCTCAAAAATTTGAGAGATTACGAAAGCGTCAAGCGAGAAAACGCCTTGCCATTTTCTAAAAGCGAGATTACTGTTTTTTATTACCGCTCTGATCTAATTTCTGATGAACATAAAGAAAAAATCGTCAACTTCAAAAATTATGACAACGATGGTAGGTGGTATATACTTTTGGACGAAGCCCATAAGGGCGACAGAGAAGACAGCAAACGGCAGGTTTTATATTCCATACTTTCAAGAAACGGATTTTTGTTTAATTTTTCCGCTACCTTTACCGACCCGAGGGATTTTGCAACCTGTGCTTTTAACTTCAATCTTTCAAAGTTTGTAGAGGAAGGATACGGTAAACACATTTATGTGTCTTCTGCCGAGATTAGTGCGTTTCGCGAACGAAATGATTTCTCCCCGATTGAAAAGCAAAAAATCGTTTTAAAGACGCTTTTGCTTTTAACTTACGTTAATAAGTATTTTGAAAAAATCAGGGAAGTTAATAACACTTTATATCACCGTCCGCTTCTTTTGACGCTGGTTAATTCTGTGGATGTGGAACAGTCAGACCTGGAATTATTTTTCAGAGAATTAGAAAAGGTTGCGAGAAATAAAATTAGAGCAGATTTGTTTAATGAAGCAAAACAAGAACTTATCCAAGAATTTAGCGACCATTCAACATTTGAGTTTGAAGAGCTGGACTGCGTGGTGAATGCCGATTTAATTTCAAAGTTGGACTACAAGGATATTTTGAAATATGTTTTGAACGCCAAAACTCCGGGCAATATTGAAGTTTTGAAAATCCCCGGCAATAGAAACGAATTGATTTTTAAACTTAAGACTGCTGAAAAGCCGTTTGCTTTAATTAAAATCGGCGACATATCCGGCTGGCTAAAGGACAAACTTGATGGATATGAAATAAATGAAAGTTTTGAGAATGAAAGTTATTTCAGACGAATAAATCGTGATGATTCAGACATAAATGTTTTAATGGGTTCCCGCTCTTTTTATGAGGGTTGGGATTCTAATAGGCCAAATCTTATTTTATTTGTAAATATAGGGGTTGGACGCGATGCCAGAAAATTCGTTCTGCAATCGGTGGGCAGAGGCGTAAGAATAGAGCCGCAAAAATATCAACGGAAACGGCTCCAGAATTTGTTTAACGCAAAGGAAGTAAAAGGTGAGTTTTATGAGAAAGTCAAAGACCTGATTTTACCGATTGAAAGCTTGTTTGTTTTTGGCACTAATGCGGAAAACTTAAAAGAGATAATCGCGACACTAAAGGCAGAAAAACAAGAAACGAATCTAGGCGAGCTGTTTATCTTAAACCCGGAAGCGCAAAAACATCTTCTTTTGGTGCCGGTTTACAAAAACTCTGAAAGGATTTTTGCTGACGAACAGCAACCACAAAAATATACTATAAGTGAAAATGATTTTGAGTTAACAAAAACTTTTTATCAGTATTTAGGCGATAAAATCGCTTTGGCTAAATATGATTGCGAAGTGAAGGTTTTGAAGAAGGCAAAGGAAACCTTTGCCAGCAAGGATAAATACTATGATTTTAGTGAGAGCAAATCTCTTCTTGAACCAGATCTAGTTCTTGGACGAATTTTTGATTATCTCGGAGTTAAAAACAAGGAGTTTGAGAAATTTAAGAGGTTGGAAAATGAAATCTTGCATTTCAAAAAGGTTAAGCTTGATAATGGAGAGAAATACGAAGAAATAAAAAAGAGAATTGAAACCATAAGGAATAAGCCAGAGCATGAGAAAAGGTTAGACGAATTATTTAAAAAAGGCAAACGGAGTGAGTATGATAAAGAACTTAGATTATTTGAAGGTGCCAGTGAATACGAGATTAACAATCAAAAAATCAAAATCAAGTATTTGGCTAACCACTACTATCTGCCGGTGATTGTTTCGGATGCCGAAAAAATTGATTATCTCAACCATATTATCAATGTTGATAGCGAGGTAAAATTTATTGAGCAGTTAGAAGGATATCTTACCAAGCCCGACAATATTTTTACGCAATTTGACTGGTGGATGTTTTCAAAGCTTGACCAAACGCTGGATGAAGTTTTTATTCCTTATTACAATCCAAAGAAAAATAATATTGCCAACTTTAAACCTGACTTTATTTTCTGGGCGCAAAAAGGCAAACGCTACTTGATTCTATTTGTTGATCCTAAGGGGACAGAATATGCGGATGGCTACAGAAAAATTGACGGCTACTCCCAGATATTTGAGGTTGAGGAAAATGGCAAAAAAGTGTGCAGGAATTTCTTATCTCATGGACTAACAATAAACATAAAATTGTTGCTCAAACCAAAAACTGGTATCGCAACGGTTTTGAACAATTATAAACAGTATTGGTTTGATAACTATAACGATTTTGAAAAAAGGATCAATGAGTTCATAAATGCTCCTTAACAGGCAAATAAACACTTTTTCGCATACATCTTTTAATTTGTCTTTCCTTGCTTTATTTTTCCTCCGAGGATTGTGAAAAAGGTTAAACTTAAAAATGCCACAATCAGAGAAGATGTGGAAATATCAAATTTGTAAGACACAATCATGCCCAGAATGCTTGCAAGTATCCCTGAAATCCAGCCGATTATAAGAGTCCCTGTAAGATTTTTCCCTGTCAATTTTCCGATCAGGGCGGGAATAATCAAAAATGAAAATACCTGAAGAATTCCTGCAATTTGAATGGAATTGACAAGCATCAGGGCAAAACTGAGAAAAAACAAAAATTCCCACAAAAAGGAATTTTCTTCGCCTTTTGAAAGCGCAAGGAATTTTTTCCTGTAGGCAAACTGGAATAGGCCAATGGTGGTGTACAGGATAAACATTGTAAACAAATCTTTGCCTGTAATCCACAGGATATTTCCATTCAGGATGTTTTTCAGTTCTTCAAGTCCGTGGGGGGTTCTGTCAAGAAGAAGGATACTTGCAGAAAACGAAAATATGTACAGTACGCCGATGAACGCCTCAATATAAACGACCTTTGATATTCTTTTGGAACACGCAAGTATTAAAGCGCCAATCACAGCAAATAGCACTCCATAGGTGGATTGTAATGCTTCTTTACCTGAGTAAATGGCAAGGGCAGCGCCCACAGAAATCATTTGAGCAAGCGTCAAGTCAACAAAGATAATGCCCCTTTCAAGAACATGCACACCAAAATATGTGTGAAGCAGCAGCAAAAAAATGCATCCGATAAACGGAACAAATAACAGTGATATGTCCATGTTATGCCTCCGAAAGAAGTGAAATGACTTTGTCCATAAAAGAAAACCAATCGTCTGTGCCCGGGAGAGAACCAACGTCGTGAGGCACAAGAATTACTTTAAGCCCTGTCTTTTCAGCGACAAAATCAACTGGTTTTTTGGGACTATAAACATTTGCGAGAATTGCTGCTGGTTTTGTTTTGTTAATGGTATCTATAATTTTCTGGATGTCTCCTGAAGAAGGCGGGATACCTGGTTTTGCTTCAATGCAACCAACAATCTGGAAATTGAATTCCTTTGCAAGATATGAAAACAAAGTATGATAGGCGACAAATTTTTTCCCTGCAAGATTTGCTGACTTCCATTTCTTTATTTTTTCCTGCCATTTTGAATAAAAAGCCTGGTAATTTTTCCTGTAGTATGCCTCGTTTGCAGGGTCGATTTTTACCAATATTTCAGTCATGCCCTGGGCAACTTTTAAAACATTGGCAGGTGAAAAATGATAATGGGGATTGCCGCGGGGATGGATATCTCCCATGCTTCTATCAACTGATGATAGTTTTTCAATTGGGGTGACAAACTGTGAGCAGTCAAAATTCCCACTTTTTCCTGGCTGGATATTGGGATTTTTTGATGATTCTATAATCACAGGAAGATATCCAATTTCAAGGTCAAGCCCATTGTACATTAAGATGTCTGCTTTTCTTGCCGCGATAATCAAACTTGGTTTTGCTTCCACATAATGAGGGTCCTGGCTTGTTTTGACAAGCGTTGTAATTGAAACATGGTCCTTTCCAATCTGCTTGGCAAGGTCTGCAATCCAGGGCAGTGTCGCAACCACATTGATCTTTGCAAACAGGTTTGATGAAAACATCGTCAGGAAAATTCCTGCGAGAAAAATTTTCAGAAAATTTTTTTTCATATTAGCCCCCTTTTAGAAAGTATGAGCAGCATGCGCTCCAACTCCACCAATAAATTGTATGAACCATTCATTATTTGTTCTTCCATCCCTTGCGCTTTTGTCGTAGTTATACTGAAACCGTATTTTTGAAAATTCAGAAGGATTGAATTCAACCATTGCAGATGCTCTCCAGGGTTTGTTTCCAAAGGAAATATTTGCGCCATCAAGCTTGTATTGGTCTTTGAATGGTTCAAGAAGGTCATACCTTGTTCCAAAGCCCCATCTTCCAGTTTGATAGATTGACTGAAGATAAATACCATCCTGAGACCTTGTCAAATTTTGAATCGCCTGAGTGGTTGTGTCCTGCAGTTTGCCTTTCTGGTGTCTGTACATATATTCACTTTGAAGGGTAAAACTTTTCCATCTTGATGGCTTCCATTTATAAGTGAATTCAAATCCAATGAGTGTGGAATCTCCTGAGAAAATATGGTCCTCTGCAATTGAATCTGTTCTTGTTTTTCCCGCGATTACAGAAGGTCCAAAGAGAAGTGTTCCATAGTCGCCAACATCAATTGAGGATTTTATAAATGCGCTGAATGCGTGCAGTCCACTTGATGCATCACTTCCAAAAAGAATTTCATTTTCTCCCTGAAGCGCTTCAACGCCAAATTGGGTGTAAATCGGAAGTTGCGGCAACCATGTTAATTGAATTCCCTTTTCATTGATGCCTTCGTGTCCTACAAATGCCCTATAAATAAGGGGCTGGTCAACAAAATTCCAGACATGAGAATGCTGGCTGTTTAATCGTCCAAAGCCAGATTTGAATTTACCAATTTTCGCCTGAAGTCCTGCAGGAAGATTTGTTGTGATAAGGTATGCTTCTTCAAGTTCAACGCCTTCTTGCTTTACTGGAATTGTGGCATAGAGATTGAAAAATGGGTCAACAGGAGCAAAAAGATATAATTCTGCTGCATGGATGTTCATACCTTCTTTGTGGTCAATGCCTTCTGAAATAAAGCTAGGAATGTTCCACTTTTCAAGTTCGTCCTTTTTCAAACTGGAACTATAACCAAAAGTATCAAGGATCAATGAAATATTGGGATTGTAAGCGCTTGCTGCACCAAATAGTCCACCAGAAGTATAGGATGGCTTTTCTTCTGGTTTTGCAGGAATTTCTGCTGCCTGTTTTTTTATCTGGTCTAATTCTTCCTGAAGTTGTTTGATAATTTCCTGCTGTTTCTGAATTGTTTCCTGCTGTGCCTTCAACATGTCTTCAAGGGATTTTATCTTTTCGTTGATGTCCTGGCACATGCCCGCTGGCGCAAAAGCGACCCACGATATAAGTAATAAGTCTGAAAATATCAGAGTAATTTTTTTGATTTTCACGGTCACCCCCTGTTGGAATCACAAACCACAAATGTTCTGGATACGCAGATTAAAGAAATGTGAAACAGTTTTTTAGCAGGGTGGACCGCGAGTAAAAGGCCTTTCAGAATAAAAGTTTTTGATTAGGTAAGGTCTTATTGATGAAATTGTCCAGCAAACAAAGATAATGAAAAGAGATAAAAACAACTGAAATGAAAATGGAGCAAAGGCGCTCAGATTTGCGCAGGTTGAACAGTTTGTGTTAAAAGCGCTGACAGAACAGGCATGTGAATGGGTAAGAGTAATACCTGATATTGCAAGCAATCCCACAAGGGAAAGTATGGTGGTAATTCTTCTCATATTGTTGTTAGTATTTTACCTGTGACACAGGACGCCTGTCAAGATACACAGTATCAATGGTTTTACTTCTTTGGATACCCGACTGGTTGAGTAAGAATAATTTTTTGTTCTACTTTCAGATTAAGAATTTTTGCCAAGTTTTCTCTATCCACTATTCCGAGAACCACAGTATTGAGTCCTTCTGATGCGCAAAAAAGATACACATTCTGGCTGATAAAACCTGTGTCAACCGCTGAATAAAAATCTTTATCTGACTGAGAAGCTCTGCCCATTTTTGAGTAGTCAGCAACATATGCAAGTACAACAGGAGCAGTTTTTACAAATGCCTGTCTTCCAAAATTTGCCCGAAAATCGCCTGAGATTACAGGTTTCAAAATATTCGTTTTGGCATCATAAACATAGACGGCTTTTGGTGTCGCAACATAAATATCGATTTCCTGCCAGTTTGATGCTGACGGAGCGGTTCTTTTGCCTGAATCTGGTCTGTTGATACCAAAAGCAGCCCACAGAAGATTTGAAATGGTCTGATTTGAAAGTTCATTGCTGCTGAATTCCCTCATTGATTTTCTTGCGCTCAATGCTTCCATCAGTGGTTTTCCGCCTGTAATCTGTGGCTTTGGAAGATTAACCGGCTGAATTTCATTTTCTCCTGCGAAAACAATCACTACTCCAATTAAAAGGCACAAAACTAAAAATTTTTTCATATTAGCCTCCTATTGAATTGCTTTGTCCTATCAAAAACTTTTGTTGTGTGAACTATTTTGTTTTCATTTTAAATTCTACGGCAGTTTAATTTTACCATTTTTCTTTTATTGTTTCACTTTTCTTTTGCCCTTGCTGTTTTCATTCTCACCCGGCCTTGTCTCATCGAGAGAAAGGGGTGAGAAAAAAATTGCGGGAAAGGATAAAGGTGAGGGGGTTTTTGAGAAAACCTGAAACTCTTAACCCTAAAATTTTTTGTGTTTCTTATTATGTTGAATTTTTGATGCGTTTAGATAACTTTAACGCGGGTTTTACGCTGTGAAATAGTTTTGACCTGAGTGAAAAACAGGGGTAAACTATGTTTTAAATAACATGGGAAGAGCTATGAAAGCAGGATTTTCAGCAGTGAAAATCACCCCTGATTTCAGCACACAACTTGGTGGCGCTGGAACAGGGGAAAAAAGATATGCAACAAGCATTCTTGACGATATTTTCGCAAGGGCAATGGTGATTGAGTCAGAAGGAAAAAAAATTTGTTTTCTGTCCCTTGATGTGACAATCGTGACAGAAGATTATACGAAAAAAATCAGAAAATTTGCACAATCCCTTGGTTTTCTGCCTGAATCTGTGATGGTTAGTGCTGTTCAGAATCATTCAGCACCATCCCTTGGCAATTTTATGCTTGACCCTGATTTCCCACAGCTACCAGAAAGGTTTGAATATGTGAGGGGTGGTGAAACAAAAACCTTCCAGTTTATTTTTGAAAAGGTCTGTCAAGCAGTAAGGGCAGCAAATGAAAATCTTGTGCCTGTTGTACCTTGTGCTGGTAGAGCGGTTTTTGATGGACTTGCCTTTAATAGGCGCGCTGTAACAAGAAGCGGTAAAGTGAGAATGCCATGGTTTTATCCGAAAGTGCAAAAGCCGCTTGGTCCTGTGGATATTAAATACATTGAGGGACCCATAGACCCTGAAATTGGAGTAATGTGTTTTCAGTTAGAGAATATGAGATTTCACTGTGGAATACTTCATTTTACTTGCCATCCCGTGAATGTTTTTGCGACAGATTACTATGCAATTTCCTCTGATTGGCCAGGAGCATGGGTTGCTGAACTTGAGAAATTTTTTGAAGCAGGATGTTTAGTTGCAAACGGGTGTTGTGGAAATGTTAATCCCTGGCCAGCATTTCAGCCAGATTTCTATCCTGACCATAGAAAAATGGGAAAACAACTTGCAGAAATTACTGAAAAAATTGTGACTCGTCTCACTGTATCAAACTCAGAAAACATTGCGTTTAAATCAAAAATCATTGAAATTCCATTTCGAATTGAACCAGATATTACTGAAAAAGCGAAAAAGTTTCTTGAAGAAAATCCTTTACCTGCTATTATGAAGGATCATTCCGAAAGGATTGCGCCTGAGTGGTTCGAGGCAGCATCAATTATGAGTGTTGAGTACGCAAGGAAAAGAGGTAATTTTCTTTATGAGATACAGGCATTCAGAATAGGCGATTTTGCATTACTCGGGCTGCCCGGGGAACCGTTTGTCGAAGGGCAACTTGAAATAAAAACACTCTCTCCTTTTGAATTTACGTTTATCGCGCACGCCACAAATCACTATGTCGGTTATATTCCTACTTCACAGGCATTAAAAAGGGGAGGACATGAATCAAAATTTGGTTACTGGTCAAAACTTGTACCAGAAGCACTTGAAATAATCGTTCAGCAATCAATTTTTCTATTAAATGAACTTTATCAAGGAGATTGAAATGGAAAAGAAATTTTTGATGTTTGCGCTGTTAGTGGCCGCGTTAGTGAATTTATGCCGTGCTGATGTTGTGCTTAATGCTTTGTTTAGTGACAGCGCTGTTTTACAAAGGGACACAAAAGTTCCTGTGTGGGGAATTGCAGAGCCAGGAGAAAAAATTATTGTAAAAATTGATAATATTAGCGTTTCAACAAATGCCGACCAGTCAGGTAACTGGATACTTACCCTGCCAGAGCACAAAGCAGGCGGTCCTTACGAAATGACTGTTACAGGAAAAAACACCATTACGATTAAGGATGTTTACTTTGGCGATGTATGGTTTTGTTCAGGACAGTCCAATATGGCAATGACTGTTTCAGGTTGTGTGGATGCAGAAACAGAAATTAAACAGGCAACAAACAGTTTAATCAGGGAATTTAAGGTGGTTGGGTCCTTTGGCGTTCAACAGATGAAAAACCTTCGTGGTACCTGGAAGGTTTGCAGTAGCGCCACTGTGGGAAAATTTTCAGCCACTGCATACTTTTTTGCAAAGTATCTTCAGCCAGAAATTGGGGTCACCATCGGTATCATCAATAGTTCTGTTGGAGGTACAAGAATAGAAGCATGGATGAGCAGGGATGCGCTCAGCAAAATTCCTGAGATAAAACAGAGTGTTGAGGGATTTGACAGAAGTATCAAGGAATACCAGTTGTCTTTTGAAGAATACAACAGGAAACTTAAAGAATGGGAGAATGTAGCTGAGCAAGCAAAAAAACAGGGAATCCAGGTGCCTGAAAAACCACAACCACCAAAATCTGTTGTGAATGCAAACTCATATAGTGTGTTATTCAATGGCATGGTTGCCCCTGCTGTACCATTTCCAGTAAAAGGAATTTTATGGTATCAGGGCGAGGCGAATGCAGGAAGAAATGCGTATCTTTACAGGGATTTGCTTGGTGCTTTGATAGATGACTGGAGAAGGATATGGAAACAGGAATTGCCTTTTATTTTTGTGCAACTGCCAAATTTCGGAAAGGTTGTTGATACAACGGAGGACAGTTTCTGGGCAGTACTAAGGGAATCGCAACTAATGGTTTTGAAAAAACCAAAAACAGCAATGGCAGTTACCATTGATATTGGTGAAGCAGGCAATATTCATCCAAAAAACAAGCAGGATGTAGGGAAACGACTTGCGCTTGCTGCGCTGGGTACTGTTTATGGAAGGAAAATTGTTTATTCAGGACCCATTTATGCAGGCATGAACATTGAAGGAAACAAAATCAGGATAAAATTCAATCATACTGGCAGTGGACTGGTGGCAAAGGATTCAGACACTGGAGAAGTAAAAGGTTTTGTTATTGCCGGGCAAGACAAAAAATTTGTAAAGGCAAAAGCAATCATTGAAAATGAAACTGTTGTTGTGTGGAGTGATGAAATTTCAAAACCAGTCGCAGTCAGATATGCCTGGGCAGGCAATCCAGTGTGTAATCTTTATAATAAAGAAGGCCTTCCTGCATCTCCCTTCAGAACTGACCAGTAACAGGTTATAACAATGCCAGCAAAATAATCTTACAACAATTGGTTCTTGCACCGAGAAAAACTTTGTTTGTGAATGGGGTATAGCTTGAATGCTTGTGTATAAGAACCGTGTACCAGTTAAATAAAAAGTCGTTAAATGATATATGTGTTGTTCTTCATTTTCGCAGACGGCTTGACAAAATTATTAGGGGGGGGGTATTATGAACACAACGACACGACCGGACAAAGGAGGTGAGAAAAATGAAAAAGGGTTTCACTCTCATTGAATTGCTGGTTGTAATCGCAATCATCGCAATACTCGCCGCAATGCTACTTCCAGCGCTTTCCAGAGCAAGAGAAAAGGCAAGAATGGCATCGTGCATCAATAATCTAAAACAGATAGGACTTGCAATGTCCATCTACAGGGAAGATTATAACCATCGCATACCATTGTATAATTGCATGAGTGGATTCTGGATGTATGCATTGTATGACCTAGGATATGTAAAAAACTGGTTGATTTTTAAGTGCCCATCTGATAGAAGAAAAGTTGCCTGGACACGATCAGCGGGAAGCAGAAGTTACGCCATGAATTATAATTTAAATGGTGGATATGAAACTGATTTTTACAACAATCCAGTTGACTTTACTGATACTCTTTATGTCTATGACCAGATGGGATGGGGTGGCGACATCTGGCCGGGTCAATGGTATGATGCCTATACACAACCATCGCATGTCTGGCACGCTTACATCAATGATGGCAACACTCATGCAAAGATGATTCCGGTACTGTGGTTTGATTATCATGTAAGTGCACTGCCTGTAATACGGCTTGTCGAAGATTCAGCGCCTGGTTATAGTCCTGGAGGAAGTCTTACCGGTCATGGTATCTGGACATTGAACAAGAATGATTGAGAAAAGGAGGTGAAATGTAATGAAAAGAAAGGGATTTACCTTAATTGAGCTGCTTGTGGTGATAGCAATTATCGCAATACTTGCAGCGATGTTACTTCCTGTACTTGCAAGGGCAAGAGAACAAGCTCGTATGTCAACCTGTCTTGCTAACCTGAAACAGATAGGGCTTGCAGTGCATATGTACTTGAACGATTATAGTGAAAACTGGTTTCCATATCTCAGTGGAAGAGCAGCAGACAGAGGGACATGTGTCAATGGTTCAAACTGGTTTGCCACTGGCTTTTTGAGAACATTAATTGAACTTAATTATCTCACAAACGCAAAAATCATCTGGGGGCCAACTGTCTGGTATGCTGATGATTATTGCCTCAGGGATTCATTTGGTGTTGTACGATGTCCGTGTGGGGAGTTTGAGGGAAGAGAAATATATAATGGCGCATACGGTTACTTAGGGGATTATTCTTATAATCCCAATCTTCCCAATAATGCAAAGAAACTTGGCAAAGTTCCAAAACCAGCAGAAACAGCACTGTTTTTTGAATGTCCATACGGAAATGTTGCACCATCTCTTACATCTGGTACACTTGGATATTTTAATACTGTTCTTACCGGTGGCTTTTACGGTGGTTCAAGGCACAGAAATATTGAACTTGTCAATATGGTATATGTAGATGGGCATGCAAGAAGTGTGACCAGACAGGAATATGGAGAAAGTGCCTGGCCATAATAGCCAGTTTATAATTTTCTGTTGCCACGGACAGTAAGTAAATTCAAGCAGATGAAGAAAAAATGTGCTTTGCTTTTCATTGTCTTTGCAGTGTTCTGTAGATTCATTTCCTGTGAAGAAAAATTGCTACTTGAGGTTAAAGTCACAAACCTTTCTGATAGTCCCTCAACATTTTCGTTCAGAGTTTCAAGATGTATGGTTGATTTCAATGGTTTTAAGGACTGGGATTTTTTGCCCTTACTTGGTTATGCTGGCAAGGATGGGTTGTCTGCTGAAAAGCCAGGTCAGGAGAAGTGGTTGAATAAAAATGAAAATTCTGGATGGATGAAAATGCCAGCATATGGAAAGGTACTTCACGTTTATAATGAAGGTACCTCACCGCCAGATTGTGCAATTGAAGTTAGGATAAAAAATCAGCAGCAACAACTTCAACGGATATTTCTCTGGAAGGATAAACCAGAGGTATTTCATATATACATGTATTTTTTCCCTGAATCTGCAAAATCACCAGTATTGATTTTGAAAACTGCAGAAGAATTTATAAAAGAAACAAGAGAGTATATTCAGCAAGAGATGAAGAATTTTCCAATCAAAAAAACGCCAGAATTGATCGTTTTTTCAACAGATTTCAATGTTCAGCAAAATGACAATCCAGACTGGATTAAGGAAAATCTTTTATTACTCAGGCAACTTGGGCTTAACTGTGTATTTGACTCTACAAATTCAATCAAGGTGAGTCAATTGATCAAAGATACTGGATTTTTATATGTTGACCACTGGGGTTTAAGCAGCTGGCCAATCACCTATGAAGGATTTGATGCGAAAAAAAAGGAATACGAGACAACTGCATTAAGAACCCTTGACACTTATTTCAGGAGCATCAATCGTGAGAATGTTAAGGTTCTCCATGGCGATGATGAAATTTCTTCAGGTTCTCTTGAAGATTTTATTGCTCTTGATAGCCAGGTTCAGAATCTTGTTATTGACTACTTTAAGAAAATGAGGGTACCGCTTGCAGATATTGGTGTAAAAGACTATTGTGAAGTGCGCCTGATTCCAGATGGCACACACAAACCTTACACAGAATTTTTGAAAACAAATCATCAATCTCTTTTTTACTGGATCAATAAAGCACGCATGGAGTATGTCACAGACCTTATTGCAGAAACAGTAAGAATCACTGAAAAATACTATCCTCACGCCACAATTATTTCTCCTAACTGGCCTGCTGCTGGAGTTTTAGGGGGTGGTTATGATGGGCATGGCTGGGATTTCTGGTTGGTTTATAGAAAAAAGGGTCTGAAAGGAATTTACGGAGAACCCACACCCTGGTATAACTTTTATCTGCAGGGAATATTTTCCTGGTATGGCGATATGATGCGCAGTCACATTCGCAATGGTCCTATGGGAGCATACATAACAACAGCGAGAGGTTCATACCCATGTTTTCTGAATCACTTTGAAGTATATGAACTTGCAGCAAGAGGTGTTGAACATTTTCACTGGTATAGTTACGGTGGGATGTGGGGCAATGAAAATTACACCAATGATATTGTAAGGGACCTGTTAAAAGAATTTGCCATTGTTCATCGTGAATTTGCAGAAGCAGAAGAGTATCTGTATCGTTCAATACCAGAAAAAGCCGATGTTGCAATTTTGTGGACACCAGAGCAGGAAATATGGGATGCCTCGCTTCATCAAGAACTTGTGGCTCTTTATCTATTACTTCTTCATTCAAATTATCATTTTGATATCATTTCAAGTTATGATGTTGATGATGGATTACTAAAAAACTATAAAGTTCTTTACATGCCATTTGCATATATTGAAAGAAAAACGTTTGATAGAATCAAAGAATGGGTACTCAAAGGTGGAAAACTTATTGTTGACGGAGGTTTCTTAAAGGATGAGTATAACAACTCTGGTCTTCTTGAAGATTTTTTACAGGGGTATCATTCAACGGTTGAGAAAAAAATTAATATTGGAAGTTTAGCTCATCTGCGTAATCATGTTCTTTTAGATCAGGCAACAAATTCTGATTCTTCAATAATATTTCCTGTAATATGTCAGAAAGTAAATATGAAAATCCCTGAGAAAGCGAGGGTTGTACTTGCATACAAAGATGGAAAGCCAGCAGCATTTGAAATAGATAGGGGAAAGGGTAAGGTTCTGGTAAGTGGTTTTTTATTTGGAGTAGCATACCAGAGAGATGAGGAAGACAAAGATAACCCTGACTGGTCAAAGCTTCCAGTAGGACATAATTTTTCTCCTTTTCTCCGAAATTTTGTAACAAAATTTATAAAAGACGCCAACATTAAAAAGGTCTGCAATATTGAGCAGGATCTGATTGTAGCCAGAAAAAGGATCAAAGGACAAAAACAAATCATTACAGTGTTTGATTATCATTTTGGGAAACCAGTAAATGAACTTGTATTTCCTGAGTGGCCATATATTGGCGAAACAATCGTAAAGGTTGATATCGGGAATGCAAAATCTGCAAAAAGCGTGAGAGGAAGTCTTATAAAGAGAGATGGAAAATATGTATGGGTAAAATTTAAGGGTATGGATTTTATTCTTGTTGATTGAACACAGGTAAATATGTTAAGAAAAACTTGTATACTTTTGATGGGCGTTTTATTATTCAGGCAGACATTTTCAATGAGTAGCCCGAACACGGCTCCAATACAGGTAAATTTTTTAGGTGAAACATCTACATTTTATTCAGTAATTATCAGAGATAACGATGGGAAATTCGTAAAATTTATTCCTGCTTCAGAAGTACAAAAAAATCAGTACTCAGCAATATGGAATTGTACGGACTTTCGGGGAAATAATATTAAACCAGGAAAATACAGGATATTTTTCAGTAACGGTATTGGCTGGCAACTTGATAGAAATTTCGGAAATAACGGAAGAATAGGCCTTTTTTATAAAGATTTCACAATTGATAACTTTGAGAAAACAGCGAAGATTTCCGTAGAAGGTAAAGTATCATCTGTACTTGTCAATAGTACCGAGTATCGTGATACTGGAGATACACTTGCAGAGGAGACAGGGTTTGTTATCAGGAGTGGAATTGTAAACATCAATTCTGCAAGGATAAAAAGGGGAGACAAAATATTTATTGCTTACTACTATCCATGCGAACTTGAAAATCCCTGGGATTTGGCAGTCGCTCATGATGGAAGCATATATGTGTTGCTGCGGTTTAGAAAACTATTGGATGGGGGATATCGTCCAGGCAGTCTTGTGAAGTTGAAACCCGATGGAAAAGGTGTGGATACAGCATTTGGAGTGGATGGGCAAATCCCCAACTTTCTTTCTTCTCATCAGGTCATTCTTGTTCCTGAAGAAAACCTCATTTATATTGCTGGAAGCGAGTTTGGTACATATGGGACAGGTGCATATAAACTTGATAGTGGTGCTTACTGGTTCTACATTGGTGGACATAAGGATAGTGGAAGACATCCAGCAACAACCTGGTGGCCCACAGGAATTTGTACTGGGGAAGGCAACAAGATTTATATAGGCGACCTTAAGGTTTACGATAGAACAAAACCGATGCTTGAAGGATATCTTTACAGCGCTACTGTTGACCCGTATATTGTTAGGCCAGGTCCATCAATAGAAAAGTCAAATACAAAAGATTGCTTTTATCGAACTGGATGGACCACTGGGATTGAAAAAATGAGGGATACTGGAAACAACGTAGTAAAAATTTACGATTATAAACCATTGTTTAAAACCATTGGTATCGGATTTGATGAGAAAAGATCTCTGTTATTTGCTGGTTCAAGAATTCCTGATGGTTTTGTTTCTGTAATTTATGATGATGGAAAATCATTAAAAGAAATTGCAAAATTGGAGGATAAAGAACTGTGTGGCATTCACACTGTTAGAGTTTTCAATGATTTTCTTTATATTGTTGAAGATGGGGTTTCTTATTCTGAATCTGGTTATTGTGCAGAGGAAACCAACACAAAAGCCTTTACATCAAAAGGAAAGAATAGAATCAGCAGATATAAACTTCTGTTCGGTAAGGAAAAACTTTTGAAAATAGTTGAAATACAATAATGCCAGTTCTTAATAAAAAAAGATTATGTTGTATAATGAAATGCAAGTGATATCACTTGATAAATATAGTAAAAATGGTTGATATAGGAAAAGAGGTAAGGAAGCAAGTGTCAGGAATGCCTGAAGCATAGGACCGCTTCTTTCTGTAGATATAGCAAAGGTAGTAGAGGAAGTACTTGGCAAGAAGGAATAATATTTGCCAAAAGAAAAAGACCATTTGAGAGCGATTTTCATTAATCCGCCTGTGTACGATTTTTCTGCATTTGATCTGTGGAGTAAGCCCTATGGATTTCTTTTCATTGTTGATCTTTTTGTAAAAAACAACTGGAACATTTATTATTTCGACTTTATGGACAGAAATCACCCATTTTATCAGGACAGAAAAAAAGATAAAAAATTTGGCTGTGGGAATTATTTTTTTCAACTTGTTGAGAAACCTTCTATTTACGCCAGTATTCCGAGGAAGTATAAGAGGTTCGGTTTGCCAGAGGAAATTTTCATTGAATTTTTTGAATCTATAAAGAACATTGACGCGATATTTATCAGTTGTGGAATGACGTACTGGTATAAAGGGGTTCAGGAAATTATCAACACCTGTAAGAAAATGAAAAAAGCGCCTGTGATTCTCGGAGGTATTTATCCAACTTTTTGTCCTGAACATGCAAAGATCATTGGCGCTGATATGGTTTTTCAGGGAGCAGATATCAGGAATTTTGTATCAAGGTTCAATGAATATACAGGATTTCAGTTAAGATATATTGAAAAATGCAAGCCATACTGGCAGGTATACGAAAAACTCTCATATCTTGTTGTTCGTACAGGTTTCGGTTGTCCATTTTCATGTTATTATTGTGGGGTAAAAAAGATATATCCTGAGTATTTCCTGAGGGATATTGATCAGGTGATTGAAGAAGTGATTGAAAATGTTTCCAGGTACAACATCAGACACATTGCATTTTATGATGATGCGCTTTTCTGTCATTTTGAAAGGCATCTGAGAAAAATTCTTGAGAAAATTACATCCGCTTATAAAAATTTAAGTTTTCATACGCCAAACGGTATTCATCCTAAATATATCACGCCAGATGTTTCCTTTTTCTTAAAAGATGCAGGTTTTAAAACCTTGCGGTTATCAGTGGAAAGTTTTGATGAAAAGAGGCAGCAAGAATCAAGTTTTAAGATCTGTCTTTCAGAATTTGAAAACGCGATGAAAAATCTTGTTGACGCAAAATTTTCAAAACAGGAGATCGGCGTATATATTCTTGCAGGACTTCCTGGTCAGAGTATTGAAGATGTGGCTGAGACCATAAAATTTTTGAAACAGTTTCCATGTGAGATTAAAATTGCTGAATACAGCCCGATTCCAGGTACAATTGATTTTGAACTTTCAAGAAAACTTTATCCGACATTGCCGCTCGATGAGCCACTGTATCAGAATAACTCTATATTTCCACTCTGGAACTTTGAAGGAAAATGGGAGAAAATTAACTGGCTGAAAAATCTTGCGAAATCTTAATTTTTAAAAAACGCGATTTTCAAAGTAAAATGGTTAATAAATTGACAGGAGGAAAAACTATGGACAACAGAGAACAGGTTTTTACAGATATTCCATCATATGTTGCTGGTGAATTTAAGGAAGCAAAAGGAACAGGCGCTGGCTGGATTTCTTTTGAATATCAATTTGATGAATTTTCTGGAAAAGGCATTGCTACAGGAGCGTTTGCTCCAGCAAATGAAATTGTTCTGGATCTTAAATTAAATGGATGGCACAAGCTTTACATTGCATTTCATCCTGCTATCAGAGTGTGGCTTGATGGTGATAAGGGTTACTGGCAGATTTCTGGTTCTCCTTATAATGTCAGGGATTACTTTTGTTTTGAAGCGGATTTCACAGCCAGAAAACTTCACATTGCGCCTGTGCGGGGAACATTTTCTAATAAGGAAATCATTATTTTCTACATCAGGGTCGTCCCATGCAACAAACATCAGTCCAGAAGAAACTTGATTGCAACAAACGATGGTCATGGTGTATTCTGGGAAGGGCTTGATTCCTATAAAGATTTGTACAGGTACATTTTACCTTTGAAAGACAGTGATTTTTTTAGAATTCTGTGGGGCGTCTATGGTGGTGGACTTTTAAGTGTTAAGGAAACAAAAGTTGCAGATAAAATTCCATGGTCTGATGACGTATGTTTCTATGAGGGAGCATGGACATTTAATCGTTCTCTTGAAAATGTTATTAAACAGGGAGTTGACCCGCTTGCTTTCGTAAGAGAAATTACTGGTGAAACAGGGCTGGAACTGCATTTTTATTTTAGGGTTGGAGCGTTTTACTGGCCATTTCCACTGCACGGTTATACTTCCAGTTTTTATCTGGAAAATCCACAGTGGCATTGTGTGGATGAATACGGAAGAAAGGTGAAAAGAATCAGTTATGCGTTTCCACCTGTTCAGGAAAGAATTCTTGCTTATTTTGAATATCTTGTTGAGTATAATCCTGATGGATTATGTCTTGCGTTTAACAGGGGATTGCCGCTTATGATTTGCGAGCAACCAGTACTTGATGAGTTTGAAAAAACATACGGAAGAAGACCGAAGTTACCTGATGAAGTTGATAGTCCTGAGATGCTGAACGTGAGACACAAACTTCTTTCTGATTTCATTGCTCGCGTTCACAAACTTGTTGCCTCACATGGAAAATCTCTTTCGTGCATTGTGCCGCGGGATTTTGAGAGGAATTTGATTTTTGGACTTGACATAGAGATGCTGGCAAAAAAGGGATATTTCGAATCTATTTGTGTGGGCGCAGGTCATAAAGACGACCCGGACCTAAACAGTGACCTTGAACCACTGAAAAAATTAAGAGTTTCTGGTACAAAAGTTTATCCTGGTGGCTCTGGTGTAAACGCTCATGGCGGAGCATGGAAGCCCCATGATATTGTTGCCAGGGCAAGATTTATGGCTCAGATTCTTGATAATGGTTTTGATGGCGCGTATTTCTGGGATATAAACCAGATTGTTGAAAGTGGAACAGAATGGGAAATTATCAGACATTTTAGCGACAGGGATATGTTGAGCAGGATTATAGAAGGAAAATTTCCTGTCATTAAGTACCATGATACAAAAAAAATCTATGACCTTACTGTTGATAGATACAATCCCTGGAATGCCTATTAATGTGTTGCGTAGAAATTGTTTTTGCTGTTTAATAATGAGTAGCGCACAGAAAGGATACTTATGGGAAAAGAGAAAGATCCACTGGAAAACTGGGACCTTTTTAACCAGGAGCCAGAAAGTCAAATAGAACAGGTTCCTCCGGCAGAGAAAAAACAGTATCTTACAGTAAATGAATTCCTTGACCTGGTCAATGACAATCTCGCAAAAATCGATTGCAGGGTTCTTGGAGAGATGAGTGATATTAATGCGAGAGACAGATACTGTTTTTTTGTTCTGAAGGAATCTGACCCTGAGGTAGAATCTGCTGTGGTTGAGTGTTTTATTGGCTGGAGGAGTTATGAAACTTATAAGCACTTGCTTCAGGATGGAATGCAGGTTGTTGTGACCGGGTTTGCCGGGATTTATAAAAAGTCAGGTAGGTTCAGAATAGAGGTTACCAAGATTGAGCCATTTGGAGAAGGCGCATTAAAACAGGCATTTGAAGCGCTGAAAAAGAAACTGGAAGAAAAAGGTTATTTTGCGCCAGAACACAAAAAAACCCTGCCAGATATTATTCAGAAAATAGGGCTTGTGACTTCAGCAGCAGGCGCTGCCATAAAGGATTTTCTGAAAAATCTTGGTCAGTATGGATTTCAAATCTATCATGTAAATGTATTTGTTGAAGGTGATTATGCAGAGGACTCAATTATTTCAGCCATCAGATATTTCAACAGGAATATGCCGTATCTTGATGTGATTGTTTTAATCAGGGGTGGTGGGTCTCTTGAAAGTTTGAAGGCGTTTAATTCAGAATCAGTGGCTGATGCGATTTTTGATTCAAGATTGCCGGTGATTACTGGCATTGGCCACGAAAGAGATGTAACAATTGCAGATTTTGTTGCTGACAGAAGTTTTTCAACACCTACTGCTGTTGCTGCTTTTATAAGAACCCAGAGGGAACAGTTGATTCAAAATCTTGATTTGATTGTGGATGCTTTTGTTTCTTCCATGGAAGAAACCTTTGAAATCTTACAGCAAACCATTCAATCATTTCAACAGGATATTCTGTCCTGTTTTGAAAGCATTTTAGAGAGATATTATTTTTCAATCCGTCACTGCGCTGAACGGATGCATAGCCGGCTGAAAATGGTTTTCGACTCATACAGAATCATTGAAAAAAAATTTATCAGCACGCTTAATGAATGGCATCTTCACACAAACAATTTGCAGGGTTCATTTTTTGAAATGAAACAGGGACTTTTTCATAGTTTTCAATCCTTGCTTGAAAGGTTGAACAATCGACTGAAAATCGCAGAAGCAAAGTTAATCTCGTCAAATCCTGAAACGATTTTAAGCCGGGGATACAGTATTGTGTATGATGATGAAAACAAACTGGTCAAGGATGCCAGTAAAACAAAACCAGGAGATAGCATTCATATTAAACTTTACAAAGGAAAAATTATTTCAAAGGTTGAGCAAACGTATGATCAGGAAAGGGGTGAAAAATGTTAAAGGATAAGGAAAAGTTAAAAAGTGCACTTCAAAAACTTGAAAAGATTGTTGAAGAACTTGGGAAAAAGGATATCGATGTTGAACAGGGGCTTGAAAAGTTTCGCGAAGGAGTTGAACTGATCAAGTTTTGCAGGACTCAACTTCAAAAGGCAGAAAATGAATTCATCCAGTTAAAACAGCAACTGGAGCAGGAGCAAGAAGAGCAACAACCTGAATCCGAAGAGGAAGAAAATCTGTGAAAGAAAGAAAAAAAGTATGGACAGTATCTGACCTTCCTGTCGAAGAAAGGCCAAGGGAACGGCTTCTGAAACTTGGACCTCAGTCGGTTTCAACCGGAGAACTTCTTGCAATTATTATTGCTAGCGGAGTCAAAGACATGCCTGTAATGATGGCTGCCCAGTCATTACTTTCATATTTTGGCTCGCTTTCAAAAATTGCAGATGCATCAGAGCAAGAACTAAAATTGGCGGTCAAGGGAATGGGACCAGCCAAAATTGCGAGGTTGAAGGCATGTTTTGAGTTAGCAAAACGGTTGGAAAATGAAGAAAACAAAAATGGGTTGCACTATAAGGACGAAAAAATCACAAATCCATCTGTGGCATATTCATTGGTAAAAAAACACATTCGCGCTTACAGGAAAGAACATTTTTTTGTGGTGTCTCTTGACTCAAGAAACAGAATTCTCGGCATAGATGAAATATCCATTGGCACTCTTGAAGCCAGTATCGTTCATCCCCGTGAAACATTTGAATCAGCAATCAAACGTCATGCTGCAAAAATCATTATTGCTCATAATCATCCGTCTGATGATCCTGAGCCTTCTGAAGATGATATCGGTATTACCACAAGATTAAAGGAAGCAGGGCTTATAATGGGAATAGAATTGATTGACCACATTGTGATTTGCAAAAATTCATTCTTCAGTTTTAAAGAGAAAGGTTTGATTTTCTAAATTTTTCATTTCACAGATGCTTTCATCCCGTCAAAAAGTTTTCTTGATGTCTGGATTGGTGGCAGGCACAATTTTTTTTACTGTGTCTCTGGGCCCTGTGTTTACACTGTTTTTATTGAAAATAGGAGTTAGGGAAAAAATTATTGGATTTCTGTCAATTCTGCCTTCAGTTGTTGGTATTTTTTCTCTGTGGATGATACGGATTGTTGCAAAAAATCCAGTCGCAAATTTTATTAATGCTGCGTGGAAGTTGTTTGTTATTGAGTGTTGTTTTCTTCCTGTTTTTATCCTTGCTGGTATTTTGCCATCTTCGATGATCATTGCTATATTCAGTTTGTTGCTGTTTGTTTTCTATTTTCCAAGCCAACAGTATGTTTACGCCTGGTTTCCAGTGATTGAGTCAGTTATCCCTTCTTATGAAAGAGGCCGTTTTCTTGGAACTTTGAGAATTATCCTTACTTTTGCTGGATATAGTGTGCTTTTTGTTTGTTCGAAAATACTTGGTCCAAACCCTGACTATTTAAGATTTTTTTTCGCACACCTTACGATAATGATGATTTCTATCTGTTTTCCTGTTTTCCTTTCGCGCTCCGGTATCCCTGAAATAAAAAAGGAAGCACCTGAAAAAATAGGATTTCTGGATGAATTTATAAAAATTCTGAATAATAAGGACCATGCTGCTTATTTCAGATTTCTGGCAATGTGGACATTTATTACAGGAATCACCGGGCCATTTTTGATGCCATTTTATAAAACAGAATTGGGACTTTCCACGTCATTTTGCGTGACTCTGGCGTCAGTCAATACACTGGGTTATGGTCTTTCTGTTTTTGGGTGGGGCAGGGTTGTTGACAGGCATGGCAGTAGATATGTATTGTTTGTTTCCTGCTGTTTTGCGATTTTGTATCTATTGTTGCTATCTCATATTCATTTGTTCCCCGAACCATTGATGAAAAAACTTTTGCTTTTTATATCATTTTTTGGTGGAGTTGTTTTTGCAGGACAATTAATGGGAGATACAACAAGAAGAATGGCACTCTGCCCAGAACAGAATAAGTCATCATATTTTGCATATATGCTTGTGTTTGGTGCGCAGTTGCCTCTGATTGTTGCATCTCCTTTATCTGGTTTTATCCTCGAACGGTATAGAAATTTTCAATCAGGACTTTATGGGATTTATCAGACCATTATGATTTTGACAATGTTTCTCCACCTGCTTCTACTTTATCAAATTTTTCAAATGAGGCCATTGAAGGAAAAACCTATTGTAGAAATTTTGAAATACGATATAACAGAAAGTTTAATGAAACTCAGAGATGTTATCGCAAGTCCTCCATAACACGCAGAAACTAATAAGGATAGTTTAAAAGTAAAAAACGATCGAGTAAAATAGTTAGAACAATAAGAACGTTATTGTAGTTTCAGACGCACAGGACTGAAATATGCTATCACAACAGGAAAAAAATATATTTTTTATAGGTCAGGTTGCCGGGAATACCTATTATACAGTTGCATTCAATGGTGTTCTTACCCTTTTTCTTCTTAAAATTGGTGTAAAGGAAGGGCTTCTTGGCATTCTTTCAGTAATACCATTTATTGTTGGTATTGCTTCTTCTTTTCTCATTTCCTGGGTAGGTAAAAATTATACAAGGATTCTTCGGCCTGTTGCATGTTTTCTGACAGGTCTGGCATTTTTGCTTCTTCCCCTTTTTCTCATTACTGAGAAAATTGGTTATTCTGCAAGCATTGTTTATTATGCGATTTATACTTTTCTTTTCTGGGCAGGGACTCAAATTTCGAGCCTTGCCTGGTTTCCTGTTGTACAACTATGGGTTCAAGAAGAAGAAAGAGGAAGGTTTTTCGGGGTTTTGAGATTTACATCCACCATTGTGGGTTTTGCGTTTTTAAGATTATCTTCATATATTCTTGGAATTGAACCATCATTCAGGGAATTCTTTATTGTAATGCTTGCTGTAAGCATTTTTGCGATTATCTGGCCATTCAGCTATTTTTATGTTTCCATGCCTTCTCCATCTTATGAAGAAAAATCTGATTCCAGAATATCAGGTATTTTTCGCGAAATTTTTTCAGATAGAGAAAGAAAACTCTATTTCTGTTTTTATTTTTTGTGGAATTTTGCTTCTTATATTGTTGCGCCCTTTGTTGTTCCATTTTATAAGACGGTTTTACATCTTTCTTCATCCTTCTGCGTGTTTTTGAATTCGATTTCTATACTGGGTATGGGTGGTTTGGCATTTATCTGGGGAAAGGTGAATGACTTCAGGGGTAGCAGGTTTGTGTTATTTTTTTCATTTCTTCTCGGGTTTCTTTACTGTCTTCTGATGGCGCATATTCATAAATTTCCTTCACAGGGCATTGAACAGGCGTTAATCTTTATTTCATTAATTGGGGGTATTGCTGGTGGAGGCCAGTTAATGGGAGATACAACAAGAAGATTTTTGATTGCTCCTGAGAAAAATCGAGTCGCATTTTTTTCATATTTGGTAATTTTTGGTGGGCAACTACCTGCTTTGATAGTACCTCCTATCAGTGGAAGAATTATAGAAAATTATAAGAACATTTCTATTGCAGGTTATGGCATTTATCAACTGATTTATCTACTGCTTGGATTGTCACATATTGTATGGCTTGTTATGATTTTGAAGATGAAACCAATAAAGGAAAAACCTGTTGGAGAAGTATTCAAAGATGTTCTGACTGAGAATTTGATGAAACTGAGAGATTTAATTGCCAGTCCGCCATGAAAAAGTTTTATGGTTTGTGATAGAATAGTTTATAACAGAATAAAAACCCTATGACAGAGACAAAAAAATATCTGGTTGTTTTTCCTTTTTCATACAAAGGGCGAACTGAATACATTGTTGAGAAATTTTTTGATGATAAAGTCGATTTTTCACACATAATCCATCTTACTTCGCGCTGGACAAGAATTGAAGATTTCAGAATAAAACTTGCCATAGCCAAAAAGACTCCCTTGATTCTTCCATCAAGTTATTCTCTGAAGTCCTTTGCTGCAAAGGTCGTCCAGGATTATACGCCATACAGATTAATATCTCAAATTGAACAGATTTTGCTTCTTACGGAACTATGCGATCAGATGGCAAAAAAAACAGGTATAAGCGCTGTGTCTCTTGCGACCAGAATCAAATCATTGATCAAAGATTTCAAGGTTTCACACGAAAGAATTGATTTTGACCGCTGGCTTTCTGAAATTCAGAAATATCCCTGGAGGTATCAAGAGAACAAACGCATTGTTGAACAGGCGTTTGATGTGATGAAACAGTATCAAAACAAACTTGAAAACAATCGTCTTGTTGATGAAGACGACCTTTATAGAATTGCAGCAGAAAAGGTAAAAGAAATGAATTTTGATACAGTGTTTCTTGAAGGAATGCTTGAATTTATCCCTTCTCAGAGATTGTTGATAGAAAAGATTGCTGAAAATTCAAAGTTGTTTATATCTGCTTATCAATACGATGAAAGCGCACCTTATGACGCAAGAACACTTGTTCTTGAACCAAATATGGATTTTCTTAAGGGTATTGCCGATTCTGTGATAAATGTGGAGTCAAACAGCAATGGTTCAAATGCGATTGTATATAATTTTCCGTCAATTGATGAAGAGGTAAAGGGTATTGCAGAATTGATTTTGAAGGAAATGAGTGAATGTGAAAGCGCAAACTGGGAAGATATACTTGTTGTTTTTCCTGACATGCTCGGTTACAGAGAGATTGTTCAAAGAATTTTTCGTCGTATGCAGATACCGTTCTGTATGACACCAGGGCATGTTTTGAGTCAGGACCCTTCAATAGTTGCCATTATTTCATTTCTTGGATGGCTTGATTCGTCTTCCTGGGAAAACTGTATGTCTTTGTTCACAAGTCCATTTTTCTCTTTTGATAGGAAAGAATCTGAAAAATTTTCAAAGGAAACGAGGGAGATTTTTAAAGGCGTAGGATTTTATCCTGACACAAAATGGCTAAATAAGTGGAAAAACTGGAAAAAAGTTAAAAAAGCAGCAAAAATCATGAATGTGAAAGAAGATTCTCTTACAAACTGGAGTAACAGGCTATTGAAAGCAATAGAAGAAATGGGCTGGAAAGAGTTTGAGATTGAAGGAAAAATTTCATTTATGGATTTGGTGGAGCAATTAAAAAGCAATGTATTAGTCAGCCGAGCCGAATTTATCAATATTCTGAAATGTTCCTTGAATCTGATAGAGGTTGAGAAAAGCAAGGGAGCAGGTGTCAGGGTAATGGGTATTCTTGATTCTACAGGTATTGAGGCAAAAATTGTTTTTATGGGTGGTGCGACTGATGAGGCGCTTCCCATGGCATCTCGTCAGGAAGAATTTTTTTTGCCAGATTCATTAAAGGAAATTCTTTGCCTTAATACATATAAACTGAAAATTGCGAGGGAAAGATTGGATGTTTACAGATTGAAAATGTTAAACAAAATTGTGTTCACATATCCAGCAAAAATTTCAGGAAGGCAACAAAATGGTTCTATCCTGCTTTATGATTTCCAGCAATCTCCTTATAAAAAAGATTTTTACATTGCCATGCCGCAACAAATTTTTCATCCGGTTGTTGACTATCATAAATTTGAAAAAAAATTTGTAAAAGGTGGAAAAATTTACTTTACAGTGAGCCAGCTTGATGCTCTTGCCAGATGTCCCTACAACTTTTATCTTGTCTATGTTGAAGAAGTAGAACCCTACAGGGCGCCTGCCATTGAAGAAATTCCTGAATTCTGGGGAATTTTATTACACACCGCTGCAGAAAGGGCTGCCAGTGATTTCAAGGGAAAAATCATGGATGAACAATCAGCGCAGCATCAATATGAAAGATTCTGCCAGTTTGTTGAAGAATTTCTTGATAATCCTGATAAGGTTTCTCAAAAATACTTTTACAGGATTCCACCTGTGGTGAGAGGTTTTCTTGAAAAAAGAAAACAATACGTGTTTGATTCTTTTAGAGGCACGCTTCAAAATCACATCGGTCACAGAATTTTAGACCTTGAAAAACAAAGCATAGTTCAAATAGGAAACATGGTTCTGAAAGGAAAATTCGACCGCCTTGAAGAAAGGGAAGATGGAACTATTGAAATCATTGACTTTAAAAGCGGGAAGCATCCAAAAAAAGTAAAAAAATATCCGTATACAGGAAATTGTCTTGACCTTGAGAACCTGGAGCTACCGCTTTATTCATTGATGCAGTATAAAATTTCAGGAGAAAAAAGCAGGGTGTTTGTTTGGTCTTTGAATTTTGAAGAAGAGAATTTTGAACTTGAATATCCAGCGATAGCAGAATTTCTTGATGTTTTTGAATCTGACTTACATGCGCTTGGTGAACAGTTGATAAATGGAAAATTTCAATTCACGAAAAAATCAAGGAATTGTTACAGTTGTTACTTTTCTAGTTTCTGTATATTAGAGGGCGACGATGATGAATAATCAGGAAGCATTGAATTTTTCCGTAAAAATGATACACGCATCAGCAGGTACAGGGAAAACACACCGACTTACACGCGAATTTGTGGATCTAATAAAAAATGACAATTTCATCCGCAGTTCAAAGAGAATTGTCGCAATTACGTTTTCTGAAAAGGCGGCATGTGAAATGAAATCAAGAATTATTCAAGCAATTTTTTGTGAGATTTTAAGTGGTATAAGAGACGAGAAGATACGTATTGATTATGAAAATCAACTATTTCTATTAAGAATTTCAACCATTCACTCATTCTGTAAAAACCTTCTCAAACGGTTTTCGTTTTTGTTTCAGATCGACCCGAATTTCACAATTGCTGAACCTGAGAAAGTAATGATTTTTTTCAATCAGGCGATTTCAAAATTCCTTGAGAATACACAGTCTAATGACGAGGCAATAGCGCGCATAAAGCCAATGAAAATGAAGCAATTTCTTGAAAAGCTCGAGAATTTAAAAGAAAGTCATCCACAAGTATTTCTTGGAAAACCTGCTGATGATGACATCACATCGCCAGTATTTGAGTGTTTTTTGAGGATAGACGATATTTTCAAAGAAATAAAGAAGCAGCAGTCAGTGATGGACTTTAATGACCTTGAAATTTTCACATATCGTTTGTTAAAAGAGCATCCAGAATCCCTGAATGTTCTGAATGATTTTGATGAGGCAGTTGATTTCATTTTTGTTGACGAATTTCAGGATACCAGTCTTCTTCAATGGAAAATCATCAAAGAATTTTCTTCTGAATGGGTTTCTGGAATTGGAGCTAAGGCAGATATCGGGAAGAAGTACGGTCTATTTTTTGTGGGTGACAGGAAGCAATCCATTTATCGTTTCCGTGGCGCTGAAAATGCTGTTTTTGATGATGCGAGAGCATTTTATAGCCAATATGTTACATCTGAATATCTGACAACCAGTTACAGGAGTTTTCCTCCTGTTATTGAATTTGTCAACAGGGTTTTCGAATCTTATCAAGGGTTTTCTGAGCAGGAAAAACTTCGTGCAAATGCCATCTTTGCCGAAAGAAAAGAAGGATTTGTTGAGATGAAATTGTTTGAAAAAAACAGAGAAAATCCTATTGTTGAGGTAAAAGAAAAGGAATTCAACTGGATTGCAAAGAGAATTTTATCTCTGATACAGGAAAAATTCCCTGTATATGATAAAGCCACTCAAAATTTGAGGCCAGTAAGCTTCAAAGACATAGCGATTTTGATGCGTAAGAGAACCCACCTGAAAATTCTTGAACAACAATTGCGTTCATATTCCATTCCTTTTGTAAATGTTGGAGGATTTGGATTTTATCAGGAGCCAGAAATAAGATTTCTGGTCTATGTTCTCTGCGCTCTTGCTGATATCTCAGATGCCCTTGCTTTGAAAAATCTTCAGCAGTCAGTATTTCACATCAATACCCACCAGATTGAACAGTGGCGAGAACTTTTGAAAATTGAATCCGCTGCCTCTGTTGTTGACAGAATCATCACAGAAATTGATATGGTTTCTTATGCTGGCACTCAGGGATGTGCAAACATTGAGAAATTTTTGATGCTTGTTCATGAAATGAGAGATATCCCATTTTTTCAGATGGTTCAGAATTTTCGAAGGATGCTGGATAAACAAGAAGAACCAAAAGCAGATGTTTTTTCGGAATTACAGGATGCAGTAAGGGTGCTTACGGTTCATGGTTCAAAGGGACTTGAGTTTCCAGTTGTTTTTCTTTCCGGAGTGGAACAGGGTAGTCCCGATAAAGGCAAAATCAAGCTGATGCATAGAAGGAACAATGCGCCAGATTCCGATTATGTTTTCTTATTTCACAATTCACAGATAAAAAACGATTTTTATAATGATTTTGTGAAAGATCTTGAAGAAGAAGAAAGGAGAATTCTTTATGTTGCCCTTACAAGAGCAAGGCAGTCCCTTGTGATCACAGGACTGAAAAGAAGGAGTATTTGGCTTGAAATGCTTGAAAAATTTCAACAGCAGTATCCTGCTTCTGAAGCACAGAGAGAAATTGTCATAAGTCAGCAGAAACAAAAACCGGTTTCGCAAATTCCTTTGGTTTCTAAAAGACCCATTTCACCGGTTTCTTTTTCGTCTCAGAGGCAACAGTTTGAATCACAGGGAGAAAAAATAGGTACCATTATTCATAAAATTGCATGTGAAATATCAACTGGTTTTTTAAAAGCCCGATTTGATGAAATGTTGAAAAGAGCAAAATTCTTGTCAGAAAAAATGAACCAAAACATAGACCTAACTGAACTCGAAATTCACCTTCAAAATTTACTGAAATCAGAAATTCTTGAAGTGATTTTACCAGAACCCGGTTCTTACAGCGAACTGCCATTTCTCGTTGAAATTAGTGGAAATTATGTGCAGGGGGTTATAGACCGTATCCTCTATAAAAGCGGTATCTGGAAAATTTACGATTTTAAGACAAGGCATGTTCCTGACATCACAGATAGCGATAGAGAACAATTACAGATTTACAACAAAGGTATCAGCAGAATTTTTAATGCAAAAAGGGTTCAAACATTCCTTATTTTCACATTTTGCGGTATAATAAAAAGAGTAGAATAATCACGTAGCACTAAAGGGGGGTAAAAAATGAAAAATACACCTGTTGGCATTGTAATGATGAATGACGAAAGGCAGCATGTGTGGGAACAAAACGAAAAAGACAATATGGCTGTTTTGCATCAATGGGCGGATTTTTTGAAGAAAAATTTAATAGATAGAACTGGAACATGTCCTGAGATTGTCATTGGTTCAGAAACAATCAAAAGTATCACAACAGCGAGAAAAGTGGGTGAAGAACTTGTGAAGAAAGGGTGCAGACAGGTGATTATGTGCTACAATGTCTGGGATTTTCCATACCTTGTCTGGCCATTTATTCAGACAGTTGGAACTGATAAGCCGATATTATCGCTTTCCAATAACAATGGCGCGTATCCTGGGAATGTTGGGCTTCTTGCAACAGACGGAGCATTGAGACAATCCGGCATCAGGACTCATAGAATTGTGGGAGAAATCATGGATTCTGTGACACAAAAAAAGGTGCTGAAATGGGTCAGGGCGTCGCAGGCAGCAACATGTATAAAAAACGAAGTGTATGGTTGCTATGGCGGTCATTCTATGGGTATGGAAACCGGGTATTTTCACCTTGTACCAACAGTCAAACACTTTGGAACAACTGTATATCAGATTGATCAGCTGCTTTTGGTGAAAATGATGGAGCAGGTTTCTCCAAAGGAGGTGGAAAAAGGATTCAAGTGGTTTTCTGAAATGCTCGGAAATAGAATTAAGTATGACGGAAAAATGTTGACACCAGAAACGCTAAAAAAACAGATTGCTCTTTATCTTGCGATGAAAAAGGTCAACCAGGAGTATGACTTCGATTTTTGCGGATTGAAAGGCCAGAGGGAATTAACCGAACATGTATGTCTTGGAGATGTTCCAGAAATGATGATGAATGACCCATATGACTGGAACGGTCCAAAGGAACCGTTTGTATGTGCGACTGAAGCAGATTCTTATGCGGCTTTGACAATGCAAATTTTGAAGTACATCAGTGGCGGATTGCCTGTGCTTTTCATGGATGTAAGATTGTATCATCCGGACCTTGACATCTGGGACTTCTGTAATTCTGGAAACCATGCGAGTTATTATGCTTGTTTGAGCGATGACCCAAAAGAGAATTTTGCGAAAATTACCTTTCATCCAGCGCTTGAGTTTTACTTCAAGGCAGGCGGAGCTTCAGTGGAATTTGACGCAGCGCCGGGAATACTAACATTTGCCAGATTGGGACTATGGGATGATAAACCATATATGGTGATTATAAAGGGTGAAAGCCTTGCTCTTGATAACGATACAAGACGAAAAATTAATGACCAGACAAATCCAACTTGGCCGCATGTTCACGCACGACTTGAATGTCATTTTGAAAATTTTCTTAAGGTTTTTCCCTGCAATCACATCCTGGCAGTTTCAGGAGATTGCGTTGAGTCTTTGAAGTACTTCTGCGATATATGCAAAATCACTGCCATTGTTCCGGGCAGGGATGCAGAAATTGGAAATATATGGGCACTGGTAGGATGAATTTACAAAAGAAAATTGTACTGGGTCTTTTAATTCTGTGGGTAATATTGCTCATCGTATTTGGACTTGTCAGGGCAGGTGTGCTTTCTTCAAAGAAACTTGTGGTATATTTTTTTAAAAGCCAGCCTGATGGTTCTCTGACACTTGCTGAGGTCATCAAACAACCGAGGATAGTTTTATGGGGCAGTTGTCTTGAAGAAAAGATAAAAAGCGCAATAACTGAACTGATTTCAGGACCAGATTCTGACCAGTTGGCATCTGGATATGTTTCCTGCGTGCCTTCAGACGCAATGATTCTTGGTGTGAAGGTTGAAAATGATTTGATTTACCTTGATTTTGACGAGAATATTGAATCAGGTGGAGGAATTTCAGAAATCAGGGGACGACTTGCTCAAATTGTTTTCACTGCGACGCAGTTCAATCCAGATGCAGGGGTCAGGATTTTGATTAAAGGAAAGGAGATCAAAAGTTTTAGTGGAGAGGGAATTACGGATGTCGAAAAGCCAATGTACAGAAAGGATTTTTCAGAATTTTCGGGAGGAGAAAGCAATGAAAGAGAAAATACACCCTGAGTACAAAGAGTCAAGAATTGTTTGTGCCTGTGGTAATACTGTGATCACTCGTTCCACAAGACCAGAAATTAAGCTTGAAATTTGTTCAAAGTGCCATCCGTTTTATACCGGAAAACAGAAAATTATTGATACGGCCGGGATGGTGGAGAGATTCAGAAAGAGATATGGTGATAAAACATCAGGAAAGAAGTGATCTGGTTGAAAAAATTGAGCAATTGAACAGGGAATTTGAAGACCTGGCAAACTTTGTTTCTGATCCTGCCAGTAGTGGTTCCATTGAGTATCGGGAAAAAATCAAAAGGCTCGGTGAAATTTCTGATATTGTGGAAAAAGGTAAAAAATACCTTGCTCTTGTTCATAAAATTGAGCAACTTGAAGAACTCGCTCAGGACGACGCACTGAGAGAGATTGTTGAAGAAGAGTACACATCCTTAGCAAACCAAGTGCAAACAATTGAAAAGGAGCTTGACCAGTATTTCTTTTCGTCTCCTGAAGACAAAAAAGATTGTATCGTTGAGATTCGCGCTGGTACAGGTGGTCTGGAGGCATCGCTTTTTGCCAGAGACCTGTTCAGGATGTACAGTAAATTTGCAGAATCAAAGGGATGGGATATTGAAGTTTTTGACTTTCATGCGTCAGAACTTGGTGGATTTAAGGAAATCGTTTTTTTCGTGCGAGGTGAATATGCCTACGGCAATTTCAAATATGAGAGCGGCGTTCATAGAGTTCAAAGAATTCCTGATACTGAATCTTCTGGAAGAATTCATACATCCGCAGCGACTGTTGCGGTTTTTCCCAGTGTTGAGGAAGACCAGATCAAAATTAATCCAGAAGACCTGAAAATAGAAACATTCTGTTCGTCAGGGCATGGCGGTCAGAGCGTCAATACTACCTATTCAGCAGTAAGAATTACACATATTCCGACAGGTATCACTGTTAGATGTCAGGATGAGAGAAGTCAGATTCAAAACCGCGCAAGAGCGATGAAGATTTTGAGGGCAAGGATTCAGGATATGATAAAGAATCAGAAAGAGCAGGAACTTGCCCGTAAAAGAAAAGAGCAGATAAAATCAGGTGATCGAAGTGAAAAAATCAGGACATACAATTTTCCCCAGAATAGACTTACTGATCATAGAATTGGTCTAACTTTATATAACCTGCAAGAAATCATGGAAGGAAAGATGGATTATTTAATTTGTGAATTAAAAAAGGGGATGAAAAATGAAAAAACATCACTTTAATATGCCTGTGCTGTTGGTTTGCCTGATTTTTATTTCTCAGGGATATATATTTGCTGCTGAAATCACAGAAAATATAAAGAAAGGGATTTTCAAGATGCAAATGAGTCGTCTTGATGATGCACTGAATTATTTTGAACGTGAAAAACAATCGAATCCCAAAAATGGGCTTGCCTATTATTATCTTGGCGAGGTCTATTACAGACAGTCAGAATTTTCAAAAGCCCTTGAGAATTATCAGAAAGCCATAGAAATAGAACCAAACAATGCAGCATATCATCTTGGTGCTGGTATTGCCTATCTTGCTCTCGGTCAAACAGACAAAGCCACTGAAGAGTTTCAGTTAATACTTACTGCTGCATCCGGAACATACGAGGCAAAAAAGGCAGAACAGCAACTTGCCAGAATTAAGGCAACAGACAGGAACCAAGATATAATAAAAAAATGGCAGGATGCAGAGAAAAATAAAGGAATTGAACTTGCTGTGAAGAAAGAAGAAGTGATACAGGGTCCTGTTCAGGCAGTTCAAACCGTTTCTGTTGAATCTGTGGTCAAGGATATGAGATTTGGCACAGAGACAAAAAGGAAGGAAGCAAGCAGAACATTGTATGGCTTCAATGCCACTCAACTTGAACCATTTTTGCCTGTATTTATTGCCCAGATGGGCAAAGAAAAAAACGAAGATATAAGAAAGAACCTGCTGCTTGTGATAGGGAAAACTCAAACAAAAGAGGCAGTGGACTATCTTTTCAGTGTACTTGAAGGGCAGGACTATTCTTTTGATACAAAGATGGTTGCTCTTGCTGGCCTTTCTGAGACATTAAGCCCTGATGCGGCAGAACGGTTGAAGAATATTCTTGACACAATGGTGACAAGAAAACTGAAAATGAGGGAAGACGCCCGGCTAAAAATTCAGGCAATAGAGCAGAGAATAGATGACCTTGAGGCGCAAAAACTGATTCTGACAAACGAGAAAACAAAACTCAGGACAAAAGTACAGGAAATTTATAATAAACTGAATATGCAACCAGCAATGCCAGAAGGTGCTGAACCACCTGTTCCAGGCGCTGTGCCACCTGGAGTTGCGCCTGCGCCAGCTAGTGGTGAACACCCGGTTGAAATGCTCACTGCTGAACAGATAAAGCAGTTAAGGGCTGAATTAAGAAAAACAGAAAATGACATTACCTTAAAAGATAGGCAAATTGAACGGCTTGAAAGGCAGATAGAAAAACTGAAAGAAGAAAGAGAAAAATACCAGCGTGTTCTTGTGAAGAATTATAGCACAGGGACTGTTAAGGTTCTGGGAGTGACAAGAGCTGCGCCAGCCCAGCAGACAGGTCAAACACCTCCAGAAATGCCACCAGGAATGGCTCCAGGGATGTCACCAGAAATGCCTCAGGCACCATTGCAACCAACAACAGTGCAGGCAGGTTCTGAAGAACAACAGGAACAATCACTTGCTTTGTCAATTATAAAGATTCTTGGTAGAATTGGAAAACCAGAATATCTACCAGTGATAGAAAAGGCATGGGATGAATACAGAGCAGATTCTTTTGAACTTGACTATGGACTTGTCAGGGCGCAGCTTGGTTCATATGAATACATTGAGAAACTTGTAGCAAGATTACAGGAGGATTATCCTTCATCAGATATGGATGAGGTTTATTTCCGCGCTGACATTGTAAAGGTACTGGGAAGTTATCTCGCTAAACACGAAAATCAGGATTATGCTGAACTTCTTGGATATCTTGCTGAATCAGACCCCAACCAGGTTATAAAAATTGCGGCAAACCAGGCGCTTTCGAAAATCAAGTCAAAAGAGCCAGAGAAAACTGCAAAGCAGACTTGAAGCGCGTGTCTCGTCGCTTGTCGGGAAAGCAGCACAATTGCTTTCGAGCTTTGGTATCACCAATGCGACTTTTGAATCCGAAATGATCCTTTCTCATCTCTTGGACGTTGAACGATATATGCTGTACATCAATTCACCACCAATTACAGACGATGTCGAAAAAAAGTTTTTTCGACTAATTTCACAAAGATGCAAACATGTTCCGATTGCCTATATTTTGAAGACGACATATTTCTGGGGCTATCAATTCATGATAGAACCCGGTGTTTTTATTCCAAGACCAGAAACAGAAACAATCATTGTTGCAGCGACTGAACTGATTGCTAATCCAGAAGCAGAAATTAATATCCTTGATATGTGCACAGGATGTGGTGTTCTTGCAGTCGTACTGGCAAAAATGTTTCCAGAATCTCTGATTTTTGCCACAGATATTTCTCAAAAGGCAGTGAATTTAGCAAGAAAAAATGTGGAATTTTATAATCTTCAAGACAGGGTATTTGTTTATAGAGCAAATATCATAAACAAAAAAATCAACAAAAAATTTTATCTTATAGTAAGTAATCCACCGTATCTTACCAGGGAAGAAATTTGTAATGTTCCTGAAGAGGTAAAAAAAGAACCTTTGCGCGCATTAAATGGCGGGCGTGATGGCATGCAGGTGATAAGACGCATTTTGGAGATTGCACCAGAACTTCTTGAAAAAGAGGGCTTTTTAATTCTTGAAATTTCTCCATGGCAGGTAAAATTTTTTCACAATTTAGAAAAATACGGACTTGTGCTGGTGAGGGTTTTTAAAGATATCACTGGCAATGAAAGGGTTGTGGTTTTGAAACCAGTTTAATAAAAACAATCCCTTGTGGTAAAATTATTTATTATCAAAAAACAGGAAAAAAAAGATGGATAAATTTGTGATTGAAGGTGGAAAAATTTTAAATGGAAGTATTCCGGCATCAGGAGCGAAAAATTCAGTTCTTCCTATACTTGCTGCTTCAATTATGACACGCGGAACCAGTGTTATTCGCAATGTTCCTGATTTGCAGGATGTCAGAACAATGATGCGAATCCTTGAGTATCTTGGCGCGAAAATCACATTCAAAAATGGAACTATAGAGATTGATTCGTCGGATATCAATAGGTGCGATGCTCCTTATGAGTTTGTCAAGACAATGAGGGCTTCAATCGCCCTGTTAGGTCCATTGATCGCAAGATTCGGAAAGGCACAGTTTTCCCTGCCTGGTGGATGCGTAATTGGTCCAAGACCAATAGACCTTCATATTAAAGGATTACAGAAACTGGGAGTGGACATTAATATTGAAGATGGTTATGTAATTGCCAGTGTAAAAAGTGGGCTCAAAGGCAATTATGTTTTTCTGGGGGGTTCTTTTGGTTCCAGTGTTCTTGCAACAGCAAATGTAATGTGTGCAGCGACTGTGGCAAAAGGAACAACTGTTATTGAGTTTGCAGCGTGTGAGCCAGAAATAGTGGACCTTGCAAATTTCCTGGTGAAAATGGGTGCAAAAATTACTGGTATAGGTTCTCCATGTTTAACTATTTGCGGAGTTAAAAAACTCTCTCCTGCTGAACACAAAATTATTCCTGACAGGATTGAGACAGGTACTTTTCTACTTGCAGGAGCAATTACCAGAGGAAATGTGACTGTGGAAAAGTGTCAACCATTGCATCTTGGCGCATTTCTTGAAAGATTGGGCGAGACAGGTGTATCAATCAAAAGCGGCAGAAATTTTATCGCTATCAGTGGTATTTCAAGATGGAAACCTGTGGATGTTGTTACACTGGCGTACCCAGGTTTCCCGACTGATCTGCAGGCACAGATGATGGCATTTCTATCTCTTGCGGACGGAGTAAGTGTAATTACAGAAAAGATTTTTCCTGAAAGATTCATCCACGCAGGTGAACTCAATCGCCTGGGAGCAAGCATACAACTTGATGGTTCCAGAGCAATTGTTAGGGGTGTAAAAAAACTTCTCGGTGCCAGGGTGATGGCTTCAGATCTGAGAGCCAGTGCCGCACTTGTGCTTGCCGGGCTTGCTGCTGAAGGAATTACAGAGGTTTCACGAATTTATCACCTTTTCAGGGGATATCATAAATTTGAAGAAAAACTTAATTACCTTGGCGCAAAAATCACGCGACAAAAGGACACAACATGACTGAACAAAAACTGAAAATCGCAGTAGCAGGCGTATGCGGAAGAATGGGTTCAACAATTGTGTCACTGTTAAAAAATTGCTCTGATATGAAACTGGTCTGGGCATTTGAATCAAAGAATCATCCTTCAATTGGCACAGAAATCATATCAGGAGTTAATATCAGCGATGATTTTCAGAATTGTCAGGATGCGGATGTCTTGATTGATTTTACTGTGCCAGAGGCAACGGTTGCCAATGTGAAAATCGCGCAGCAGAAAAATGTGAAAGTTGTCATTGGAACCACTGGTTTTTCTCAGGAGCAACTTGATATCGTCAGAGCCGCTTCAGAAAAGATAGCGATTGTAATATCTCCAAATATGAGTATTGGCATGAACATTATGATGAAGCTGGTACAGATGGCTGCAGAAATGCTGGGTGGAAATTATGAGGTGGAAATTATAGAAACCCATCATCACAATAAGAAAGATGCTCCCAGTGGTACTGCCTTGAAACTTGGTGAAATAATAAACAGAACCCGCGGCATGGATGCCAGGTCAAACTTTGTTTATGGAAGAAGTGGTATGGTTGGTTCAAGAAAGCCAGAAGAAATTGGGATTCACGCTGTGAGGATTTCAGAAATTGTTGGAGAACATACCGTGATGTTTGGTGGCAAAGGAGAAATTCTTGAAATAACTCATAGATGTTTCAGCAGGGAATCGTTCGCGTCAGGTGCTCTTATTGCTGCAAAATTCATTGCTGGGAAAGAAAAAGGCCTTTATGAAATGAAAGATGTTATTGATTGGCTGGGCCACATAACCTGAAATCAATTCAAGTAATTTTTATCCGGAGGAAAATATGTTTGAAACAAGTGAAAAAATGAAAAAACTTCCGCCTTATCTTTTTGCCGAAATTGATAAAAAAAGGAAACAGTTAATTGCAGAGGGTCATCAGGTGATTAGTTTCGGAGTCGGAGATCCTGACCTTCCAACTCCTGAAAGAATTGTAAGAGCAATGCAAAAGGCAGTTGAAGACCCTTCTGTTCATAGATATCCATTTGGAAAGGGCAGAGCTGATTTTCGCAAGGCAATAGCAGATTATTATAAAAAATATTCTGATGTTCATTTAGACCCTGATAAGGAAATTTGTGTTCTGATTGGTTCCAAAGAGGGTATTGCTCATTTTCCGTTTACCTGCATCAATCCAGGCGATATCACTCTTGTCCCTGAACCAGGTTATCCAGTGTACCAGATAGGAACGATTCTTGCTGGAGGGATTCCTTATCTTATGCCCATTGTTGAGCAAAATCATTTTCTACCTGACCTGAGTAAGATTCCACAAAATGTCGTGGAAAAGGCGAAAATTCTTTACTTGAATTATCCAAACAATCCAACTTCTGCCTGCGCAGACATTGATTATTTGAAAGATGTGATTACATTTTGTAAAAAACATCAAATTATTATTCTTTATGACGCTGCATATCATGAAATTTATTTTGATGGCAAAAGACCAGTAAGTTTTCTTTCAATCCCAGGAGCAAAGGATATCGGCATTGAGATACATTCGCTTTCAAAAACATACAATATGACAGGATGGCGGATTGGCTGGGCATGCGGTAATGAGAAACTTGTTTCAGCGCTTGCCACATTAAAGGAAAACATAGATTCAGGAACTTTTGAGGCAATCCAGATTGCTGGAATTGAATGTCTTGCAGGTCCGCAGGATGATGTGGAAGAAATGAGGAAAATTTATCAGAAAAGGCGCGATGTACTGGTTGAGGGCTTGAAGAAATTGAAATTTGAGGTTAAAATACCACAGGCAACCTTTTACCTGTGGCTCAATGTCAAGCAAAATTCCATAACCTTTGCTGAAAACCTGCTTTTGAAAGCAAAAATTATTGTGACTCCTGGTGTTGGATTTGGACCATCAGGAGAGGGATATGTTAGATTTGCATTGACTGTGGACGTGGAAAAAATCAAAAAGGCAATAGAAAAAATGGAACAGGCTATATCGGAGGTATAAATGGAACAGGCAAAAATTGCGTTGGTTGTGGGAAGTCAGAACGATTTACCTTTTCTTGATGGTGCAAAAGAAATTCTTGATAAATTTGGGGTTTCTTATACTGTAGAGGTGATATCTGCCCATAGGAGCCTTGATAAAACGATTAATTTTTCAGAGTCAGCCAGAGCAAAAGGAATACAGGTGATTATTGCCTGCGCTGGCATGGCAGCCCATCTGCCAGGGGTGATTGCCGCAAAAACAACACTTCCTGTGATTGGGGTACCGCTTCCAACAAGTGAAATCAAAGGAATTGATGCTCTTTATTCGATGGTTCAGATGCCGTCAGGTGTTCCTGTTGGCACTATGGCAATCGGTAAGTCAGGAGTGAAAAATGCTGCAATTTTTGCTGTTGAAATTCTCGCTCTCAATGACAGCGGCCTGTATGAAAAACTGAAAGCGTTCAAAGATTCCTTAAAATAACAGGAGGTAGCATATGGAAAATTTTGCTAGTTATAAGGATGGACTTAGAGTAAGTGAAGAGATTTTCAGGATACTTGCAAAGTATTCTCCAGAAGGCATTTTTGATGTTTTTGCATCAGATCAGCACAGCAGTTACCTCAAACTGACAGATGCCTATTTCAAACACATTGGTGTTTCAAAAAAGCCGGATGATAATGATGTAAAGGAAGTGTGCTTGAGATTTGCAAAGCATTTGAAAGGAAACGCAACAGCAGCGCTTTTTAATCATTTGGCATATCTTTCACCCGGCTTCAGGGAAACACTTGGAAAAGATGTGATGCTGATCGGACGACTTGAGGATACCAATACTGAGTCAGTCGATGGTGGCACAGGACAGATTGCAAAATTTGCGGTTCAGCCAGAAGAAGTTGCTCATGCTGTGGATGGTTTTAAAATTCTTGTGAAACTTAATCCAGCGCACAGGAAAAGCTGGGACAAAAACATTGAATTTGCTTCAAAGGCGTTTGAAGCAGCAAAAAAGTTCAACAAACCACTTTTCACAGAGACACTACTGTTTCAACTGCCAGGAGAAAGCAAACTGGATTTTGCAAAAAGATTGCCAGAGGGTGTTATTGCAATGGCAAAGGATTTCGGACCTCTGGGGCATTTTTATAAAACCCAGGTTCCTTTACTGTGGATTGAAGACAATGGCAAAATTATTCAGGTGGCAAGTCCACAAGTTGTTCGAGATGCCGCAGTTGAAATGGAGAAAATTTCACCAAGACCAATGTTATTGCTCAGTGCAGCAGTTGACTTTGAACAGTACTGTGCCCAGTATGGTATTGTGTGTGACCTGATTGCAGGGCCTATGTGTGGAAGGGCATATTTCAAAGAGGCATTCACAGATCCTGCAACAAAGGACTGGGATACCCTTGAGCAATCATTTGTAAAAATCGCAATTCCTCGCATCAAAACTATCAGACGCCTGGCCAGTGCAATGTCAAAACCATGGTGGTATAAATTTACTTCAATGACTGATGCTGCGAGGTCTTTAATAAAAACAGATACAAGAAAAATACTTTCTGTCAGAGCTGACTTCGGGTATTGAAAAATGAAAAAAATTGGAGTTCTCACCAGTGGTGGCGATGCACCTGGAATGAATTGTGCAATCAGGGCAGTAGTAAGAACTGCTGTAGGTTGTGGATTGCAGGTTGCAGGCATCAAGAGGGGTTTTAGAGGGCTTTTTGATGATGATATCGTTGATTTGAATGCGCGCAGCGTCAGTGGCATTGTCAATCGCGGGGGCACGATTTTAAGAACCATAAGATTTCCTGAAATGAAAAAATTTGATGTTCAGGAAACTTGCCTTGAGAATTTAAAAAAAAGAAGCATAGATGGCCTGGTTGTGATTGGTGGAGATGGTTCAAGCAGAGGCGCCTTTGCTCTGCACCAGCATGATGGGTTTCCAGTGTGTGTGATTCCTGCCTCTATTGATAATGATGTCTATGGTACAGATGAAACTGTTGGATTTGATACAGCAGTCAATACCGCTGTTGAAGCAATAGACAGAATACGGGATACAGCAACAAGTCATGAAAGAATATTTGTTGTTGAAGTGATGGGCAGGGAGCATGGATTCCTGGCTCTTGATGTTGCGATTGCGTCTGGCGCAGAGATTGTGATGATACCCGAAAAACCAATCACAATAAAAAAAGTTGCAGAAATTCTTGAAACCGATAGGGTAATGGGAAAAGTGAGTTCCCTTGTGATTGTTGCTGAAGGCGCAGGCAGAGCCCATGAAGTTGCAAAAGAAATTAATCAGTTGATGCCTGGTGTTGAGGCGCGGTATTCTGTGCTGGGTTACATTCAAAGAGGAGGGACTCCCACATATCAAACACGATGCCTTGCCACGATGTTTGGCAATGCAGCGGTAAAGGGCCTTATTGATGGATTGACACATTTTATGGTGGGAATTCGTGGAACAGAGATTGTGAGGGTTGATTTGAAAGAGGTTGTTTCAAAAACCAAACAGATTTCAGAGGAAAAATTGAAACTTGTTGAAACGATGGCTATTTAAGACACTGGAGGAAGTATGATTAGCGATCAGGTGAAAAAGGGTTATGTGCGAGCTCCGCACAGAAGTTTGCTGAAGGCAACGGGTTTAACAGACCAGGAAATTGAAAGGCCCTTGATTGGTATCTGTAATTCCGGCAATGAAATTATCCCCGGCCACATTCATCTTGATTCAGTTTGTCAGGCAACAAAAAGTGGTGTAAGAATGGCTGGCGGAACTCCGATTGAATTTAGAACCATTGGTGTTTGTGATGGTATTGCAATGGGACACGAGGGAATGAAATACTCCCTTGTTTCTCGAGAACTAATAGCGGACTCAATTGAAATTATGGCAAAATCCCATGGCTTTGATGGACTTGTTCTTGTTGCCAGCTGTGACAAAATTATTCCTGGTATGATTATGGCAGCGCTCAGATTGAATCTTCCTGCAATTCTTATCAGTGGCGGACCCATGCTTGCAGGAGTGTGCCCTGGTGCAGGAACAGTTGACCTGATTTCAGTTTTTGAAGCAGTTGGTAAAGTATCATCAGGAGAAATCACAGAGCAACAATTGAAAATTCTTGAGGACTATGCCTGTCCAACATGCGGTTCATGTGCTGGAATGTTTACAGCAAATTCAATGAACTGTCTTGCTGAGGTTCTCGGAATCGCACTACCATACAATGGAACAATTCCTGCTGTACATTCCGCACGAATACGGCTTGCAAAACTTGCTGGTGTGAAAATTATGGAAATGGTAAAAAACAATATAAGCATCAGGGATATTGTTACCACAAAGTCCTTTGAAAATGCCATAGCAGTTGATATGGCAATTGGTGCTTCCACCAATACGGTCTTGCATCTTCCTGCAATTGCGCACGAGGCAGGAATTCACCTGACTCTGGATTTATTTGATAGTATTTCAAAAAAGGTGCCAAACCTTTGTAAAATCTCACCAGCAGGCGCTCATCACATGGAAGACCTTGATAGGGCAGGTGGAATCCCTGCTGTGATGAAAGAATTGTGTGGAGCGAATCTGTTGCATAAGGATGAAAAAAATGTCATTGGCAAAACAATTGGAGAAATTGCAGAAGCAGCGAAAAATTTTGACCCGACTGTCATCAGGAAGATTTCAGACCCCTATTCAAAAGAAGGTGGTATAGCAATATTGAAAGGAAACATTGCGCCTGACGGCAGTGTGGTAAAGCAATCAGCAGTGGTCAGTTCGATGATGGTTCACAAAGGACCTGCAAGGGTATTTGACGGAGAAGAAAAGTGCCTTTCAGCAGTTCTGCAAGGGAAAATCAAAAAAGGAGATGTTATCATTATCCGTTATGAAGGTCCCCGCGGAGGTCCTGGTATGAGGGAAATGCTCGCTGTGACATCGGCGATATCAGGCAAGGGACTTGGAGAACATGTGGCGCTTCTCACAGATGGCAGATTTTCCGGTGGCACAAGGGGTGCCTGTATCGGGCATATCAGTCCTGAAGCTGCTGAAGGTGGACCCATTGCATGTATTCAGGATGGGGATATGATTGAGATTAATATTCCTGAAAGGAAACTAAATGTGCTTCTTTCTGAAAAGGAAATTTCTGATAGATTGAAGAAGGTGAAACATCCAGAACAGAAGTTATCAGGAATTCTTGCAAGATACAGATTACAGGTGAAAAGCGCTTCCACAGGCGCGATTCTTAAGGATACGATATGATACTTGAAAAACACCAGGCAAAAAAAGGCATAATTACTGATGCTGTGAAAAGTGTGGCATCCATTGAACAGGTTGACCCTGAAAAACTCGCTATTTCTATTGCTGAAGGAAAAGCAATAATATTGAAACACAAAAATATGTTTGTTGGAATTGGTGAAAATTTAACTGTGAAGGTGAATACCAATATTGGCACATCCCCTGACGTGTGCGATATCAACTTTGAACTTGAAAAACTAAAGACCGCCTGCAGATTAAAATCAGATACAGTGATGGATTTGAGCACAGGCGGGGACCTTGATAGTATCAGGCAAACGATTGTTAATGCCAGTTCTATTCCTGTTGGTTCTGTTCCCATTTATCAGGCGATGATTCAGACCATTGAAAAATATGGAACAATTGAGAAACTTAAAGAGGATGAGATTTTCAAAGTCATTGAAAAACATGCAAGAGATGGCATTAGTTTTGTCACAGTTCATTGCGGAGTCACGCTGTCATCGCTGGAACTACTCAGAAAAAAATCAAGAAAAACCGGTATCGTAAGCCGTGGTGGTGCATTCATCGCAAGCTGGATGATCAGCACTGGTAAAGAAAATCCCCTTTATGCAAATTTTGATCGCCTGATTGAAATTGCGAGAAAATACGATCTTGTGTTGAGCTTGGGTGATGGATTGAGACCAGGGTGTCTTGCTGATGCATCTGACAGTTTACAAATGGCAGAACTTCTTACACTGGGCGATCTCACTCAAAGAGCATGGGAGGCAGATGTTCAGGTGATTATTGAAGGACCAGGGCATATTCCACTTCATCAGGTGGTTCCAAATGTGCATCTTGCAAAGACAATATGTCATGGCGCGCCGCTATACCTCCTTGGGCCTCTGGTTACTGATGTGGCAGCTGGTTACGACCACATTACTTCTGCAATAGGTGGCGCCATTGCAGCATGGGCAGGCGCTGACTTTCTCTGCTATGTTACTCCAAGTGAGCACCTGGCTCTTCCAACAATTAATGATGTTGAAGATGGTGTTGTTGCTTCAAAAATTGCAGCCCATGCAGCAGATATTGCCAGGTCACATCCAAAAGCCAGAACTTGGGATGATGAGATATCAGTTGCTCGATATAAAAGGGACTGGAAGCGTCAGGAACAACTTGTGATAAATCCCGAGAGGTTTAAAAAAATCAGACAATCCCAGAAGGTCTATTCAGAAGATGTTTGCAATATGTGCGGAAAGTACTGCGCGATGAAAATTATGGATGATATCATTAAAAAGTCCGGGTTGTGAAATGACTGTAAGAAGAATAAGAAAGTACCCAGCAGAAATTTTGAGAAAAAAGGCAGAAGAAATTACTGATTTTGGAAAAAAGACCCAGGATTTATTCAGAGACCTCGAAGAAACCCTTGAAAAATCCTGTGGTTTAGGGCTTGCTGCTCCACAGATTGGTATGAGTAGGCGGGCGTTTGTTGCTGTTGATAGAGAGGAAAAGAAAATCTATAGAATTGTAAATCCAGTTATTGCGGACATGGATTCAGAAAATGACATTGACATGGAAGGTTGTTTGAGTTTTCCTGAGATTTATTTCGCGATATCAAGGCCAAAAAAAATTTTGATAAGTGGTTACACCAGCACTGGGAAAAAAATCAAAATTCAGGCAGAAGGAATTCTGGCGCGATGTTTTTTGCATGAAATGGAACATCTTGATGGGATTCTGATTATTGATTACGCCAGTAAACAGGAAAAAGAATTTTATCAGGAAAAACTTAATCGTCTTATTGGAACATCTGCTAACAAATGATTCCCGATTATCTGATCTCCATCAACCCTGCTTCAGTATCAGTAGAGGATGTTGATTGTCTGATCGTGGGCAGCGGCATTGCAGGACTCCGGGCAGCAATAGAGCTTTCAGGCATGCGCACACTTGTTGCCTGCAAAAACGATCCTTATGACAGCAGCACATACAACGCACAGGGTGGAATTGCTGTTGCTTTGTCAGAAAACGATAGTCCCCAATCTCATTTCGAAGATACTGTTGTTGCTGGTTGTTTTATGAATGATACATCAGCAGTCACAATTCTTGTGAATGAGGGCATTGAAAGGGTAAAGGAACTGATTGACTGGGGCTGTAAATTTGATAAAAAGGGAAACGAACTGGATTTTACCCAGGAAGCCGCGCATTCGTTTCCAAGGATATTACATGCAAGAGGCGATGCAACAGGAAAGGAAATTGTTCATACACTTCTTGCAAGGATTGGCAATATTCCTGAAATTATTCTTCAGGGAAAACTTTTTCTCATTGATCTGGTCTCTGATGGTGAAAAAATCACTGGCGGATTATTTTATGACCACACAACAAACAATTTGCTTTTTGTTCGCGCAAAGAAAACGATTGCTGCTTCAGGCGGCCTTGGTCAGATTTTTCAGGAAACAACAAATCCAGCAGCGATCACAGGAGACCTGCAGGCCGCAGCGTTTCGAAAAGGTGCATTGCTGGGTGACATGGAATTTTATCAGTTTCATCCAACAGCGCTTTACATGGCAGGTGTACCAAGATTTTTAATTTCTGAATCAGTCAGGGGCGAAGGCGCAGTACTTGTAAATGCTGCTGGCGAAAGATTTATGAAACATTATCATCCGGATATGGAACTTGCTCCACGAGATGTGGTTTCAAGAGCGATTGTGGCAGAAATGAGAAGAACAAACTCAAACTGTGTTTATCTTGACCTGAGAAAAATGAAACCACAATTTATCATTAAACGGTTTCCCGGGATATATAAATTCTGTCTTGAATACGGGCTTGATATAACAGGCCAATTGATACCTGTCAGACCATGTGCACACTATGCCATGGGCGGTATTATGACAGACATTGATGGTAAAACAAATCTTGGAAATCTTTTTGCCTGTGGCGAAGTTGCATGCACAGGTGTTCATGGCGCAAACAGGTTGGCTTCCAATTCTTTGCTGGAAGGGCTGGTCTTTGGAGCAAGGGCAGGAAGAAAAATTAGAGAGGAATTGAGGCGATATCATCATACAGGAAACACTGGTTTACCACAGTACAAAATCGCCAGGCAAAACGTTCCATTCATTGACATTTATGACCTGCAGAGGTCCATTAAGAGTTTGATGTGGAAAAATGTGGGTATAGAAAGAAATCAAAATGGCCTGACTGAAGCCATAAACCGCCTTGATGTATGGGGAAAGTACATATTTCTGAAAGAATTTTCGTCGCAGACAGGCTGGGAGGTTCAAAATATGTTTATTCTTGCACTTGTCATGGCTCATGCGGCATTGGAAAGACAGGAAAGCAGGGGCGCCCATTTTAGAAAGGATTTTCCAGAGACAGACGATAGAAACTGGAAAAAAAGACAGATATTTTCAAAGAACAATTTTTTTCTATGAAAAAGGACCATATGAAAAAACGTCATCGTCCTCAAAAGCAGAGCATTAAAGAAAGAATAAGAAATTTTGATGAAGTCAGCCATGGGTTGACTGAACAGGATGCCATTGAAGAAGCAAAGAGATGCCTTCAGTGCAAAAAGCCTTTGTGTGTTGCTGGTTGTCCTGTGGAGATTGATATTCCTGCATTCATCAAGAAAATTGCAGAAAAAGATTATGATGCAGCAATAAAAATCATTAAAGAAAAAAATGTACTACCTGGTATATGTGGAAGGGTATGTCCTCAGGAAACCCAGTGTGAAGGAGTGTGTATTCTTGGTAAGAAATCAGAGCCAGTCGCAATCGGACTTCTTGAAAGATTTGCTGCTGATATGGAAAAAGAAAAACAGATTCCAGAAATAAAAGAGAAAAAAGCAACACCTGTGGCTGTGATTGGTAGTGGACCTGCAGGGTTGACGTGCGCGTCAGAACTTGCAAAACACTCATATCCTGTGACAATTTTTGAATCTCTTCATCTACCAGGAGGGGTTCTCACGTACGGCATTCCTGAATTCAGATTGCCAAAAAAAATCGTGGAAGAAGAAATTGAGTTTGTGAAAAAACTCGGCGTCGAAATTATCACTGATACTGTTATTGGAAAAACATTGACGGTTGATGATCTGAGAAATATGGGTTATAAAGCAATTTTTATTGGCGTGGGTGCTGGACTGCCATCGTTTATGGGAATACCAGGTGAAAATCTTCTTGGAGTTTATTCTGCCAATGAATTTCTTACCAGAATTAACTTGATGAAGGCGTACAAATTTCCTGAGTCAGATACACCTGTTAATGTTGGAAAAAGGGTTGCTGTGATAGGTGGTGGCAATGTGGCTCTTGATGCTGCAAGATGTGCGTTACGGCTTGGCGCAAAGGTTGGTGTTCTTTACAGAAGAACTGAAAATGAAATGCCTGCAAGGAAAGAAGAATATGAGAATGCAAAAGAAGAAGGCATTGAATTTCATTTTCTTACTCTACCCATAAGATTCATTGGCGATGAAAATGGGTACCTAAAGGGGATTGAAGTTCAGAAAATGCAACTGGCCGAACCAGATGAAAGCGGAAGACGAAAACCAGTTCCAGTACCTGGTTCTGAAACCATCATGGATTTTGAGACAGCAATTGTTGCCATCGGGCAAAGGCCAAATCCTCTTTTGACGTCCACAATGCCAGAGTTGAAATTGGGCCGTTTGGGTATTATCGTTGTTGACCCTGAAACCTGTCAGACAAACATCAGTGATATCTTTGCAGGCGGTGACATTACAACAGGAGCAGCAACTGTAATCAGTGCAATGGGTGCTGGCAAGAAGGCAGCACATTCAATTATGAAGTACCTTGAAACAATTCAAAAGACCTGAAATCTTTGACACCATCACCGAAAAAAGTTAACATTTAACTATCATCTTTACATGGAGGTGAAAATGTTTGTATGGGCGATTATTGGGATATTTGTGGCGATTACGATTATCACCAACACCATCAAAATTGTTCCAGAATATGAAAGAGGCGTGGTATTTAGGCTGGGCAGATTAATGGGACCAAGGGGACCAGGATTATTTTTCTTGATTCCAGGGATTGAAAGAATGATCAAGGTTAGCTTGAGAACAGTGACATTTGATGTCACGCCCCAGGAAGTGATGACAAGAGACAATGTTCCTATAAAAGTGAATGCAGTGGTGTGGTTCAGGGTGATGGATCCTTCGAAGGCAATCGTTGAGGTAGAAAATTACCACCTTTCCACAATGCAGATTGCACAGACAACACTTCGCGGTGTTCTCGGACAGATGGAGCTGGATGAGATACTTTCAGAAAGGGACAAAATCAATCACAAACTTCAGCAGATTATTGATGAGCAGACAGACCCCTGGGGTATCAAGGTGAGTATTGTGGAAATTAAAGAAGTCGAATTACCTGACACGATGAAACGGGCAATGGCACGACAGGCAGAAGTTGAAAGAGAACGTCGAGCCAAGGTAATTAATGCTGAAGGAGAATATCAGGCAAGTGAAAAGCTTGTGGCAGCAGCGAGAAAACTTTCTGAAGTTCCAATAGCGATTCAGCTCAGGTATTTGCAAACGGCATCAGAGATAGCGACAGAAAAGAATTCAACACTTGTGTTTCCTATTCCTCTTGAAATGTTTTCTGTTTTCAAGCAGATGGCTGAGAAGAAAACAGAACAAACCTGATACCAGCGATGAGAAAGTTCAAAAGTATTGGCATTGCAGGGCTTGGCTTGCTTGGTGGTTCTGTGGCGCTTGCAGCAAAGAGCAATGGCCTGGTATCAGAGATTTTCGGTTATACGCGGAGTCCTGAAACATTGAAGCGAGCATGTAATCTTGGGATTGTTGACAGACCATTTACAGATTTTTCAGAAATGGTAAAACGAGCAGAATTTGTTTTCCTTGCTGGACCGATTTCGGTAAATCTTGAGTTTGCGAAAAACATTCTGAAAGTTAAACCGTCACTATTATTCACAGATGTTGGCAGTACAAAAAAGGCAATTACAGACCTTGTTGAGAAGTTGTTTCCAAACGGAAATTTTTTCGCTGGCTCGCATCCTATGGCAGGGTCAGAAAAACGAGGTATTGATGAGGCGAGAAAGGACCTATTTACAGGTAGAACCGTGATTGTGACACCGGTAAAAAATTCTGATACTCTGGCAGTCGGAACCATCAGAAATTTCTGGGAAAGTATCGGCGCCAAAACAGTGATCATGAGCGCTGAAAAACATGATGAAATATGTTGTTATACAAGTCATCTTCCGCATTTGCTTGCCTTCTTGCTTGTGAAAATGATTGAAAAAAAACTGAGTGATTCTGATGTGCTGGCATGCATGGGTCCGGGTTTTCGCGATACGACAAGAATTGCTGCAAGTGACCAGGAAATATGGGCTGAAATTTTTATCAGTAATAAAAAAAACATGCTTCTGGCGATAAAGAATTTTAAGCTGGAACTTAAGCAGATTGAACAGATGATTGAAAAAAATGACATTGAGTCATTGAAAAAATGGATTGAAAAAGTCAGGCAAATGAGAAATGGTATTTGAGGCATGAAAATGAAAAAAGTATCCAGCAAAGGAATTGAAGACAGAAAAAGGTTTATCAAAAAAATCAAAAGGGTTGTAATAAAAATTGGAACCAATGTCCTTACATCTGTGGGGCATAGATTGGATACCTCTTTGATGGAACATCTGGGCCAGCAGATATGTTGGCTTATTGAGGGAGGCAAACAGGTGATCATTGTCACGTCTGGAGCCATTGGTGCTGGGATGCAGATACTTGGATGGAAAAAGAGGCCTTCAAAAATTGAAAAACTTCAGGCCGCAGCAAGTGTGGGACAGAGCAGATTAATGAGATTTTATGAAAGGATTTTTCGTGAGGAAGGTTATAATGTGGGCCAGGTGCTTCTTACGCGGGACATCTTTGAATCTAATGAGAGAAAAGCCAATGCCCTGGCAACTCTTGAGACACTTCTTTCCTACAAAATCATTCCAATCATCAATGAAAACGACGCAGTCGCTTCTGAGGAAATAAAATTTGGAGACAATGACCAGCTTTCTGCAATGGTGGTGGAACTTATAAAAGCCGATGCATTGATTCTTTTGTCTGATGTTGATGGTTTTTATGATGCTGACCCCAAAAATTGCAGCAGGTCAAAACTGATTTCAGAAGTTTACCGCATTACTAACTCTCATCTGACTATTGCAAAAAATGCCAGTATGTCAGAACTTGGAAGTGGTGGCATGGTTTCAAAATTACTGGCGATAAAGCGGGTATTGGAAATTGGTTGCATGGGTTTTATTGCAAATGGTAAAAGGCCATGGGTGCTCAGAGACATATTCCTTGGTAAAAATATTGGGACGATTTTTTTGCCGGAGAAAAAAAATGGACTGGAAAAGTGAAATAAGAAATATCGCTTCTATCGCTCACAGTTGTTCTTTTGAAATGGCAGGATTAACCACGGCCAGGAAAAACGAGTTTCTGTTATTGCTTTCTAGAATTTTGATTGAAAAATCTGATACAATTTTAAGATTTAACCTGAAAGATGTGAGAAAATGTGAGAGACAGAATTATTCAAAGGCATTTATTGATCGGTTGCTCCTGACCCCAGAGAGAATTAAAAAAATGGCGACATCTCTTCAAAATATTGCAAACCTTGAAGACCCTGTTGGTAAAGTGATATGGGAAACAGTGCGACCCAATGGCCTTATTATTAAAAGGGTAAGAGTACCGATTGGTGTGATTGCGATAATTTATGAATCAAGGCCTGATGTGACCATAGAGGCGAGCTCCCTGTGTGTAAAATCCGGTAATTGCGTTCTTTTGCGTGGCGGGAAAGAAGCAGTTTTTTCAAATTCAATTCTTGTGGAATGTATAAAGGAAGCGCTTGAAAAAACAGGTATTAATCAAAATGTTGTGAATCTTGTAAAGGTAGGAGGAAGAGCAGGGGTGAAATACCTTCTCTCTTTGAACGAAAGTATTGACCTTGTGATTCCGAGAGGTGGTGAATCCCTTATCAGGGCAGTGGTTTTGCACAGTAAAATTCCTGTCATTAAACATTACAAGGGTGTGTGTCATATTTATGTGGATAGCGAGGCAGACAAAACGATGGCGTTGAACGTATGCCTTAACGCAAAGGTGCAGAGACCAGCAACATGCAATGCTATGGAAACTTTACTTATTCACAGAGATATTGCAAATTCATTTCTTCCTGAGATGGCAGAGTTGTTCAAACAACACAATGTTGAAATTCGAGCTTGCGACCAAACAATGAAAATCATTCCTTGGGCAAAACCTGCGACACAACAGGACTGGTCAGAGGAATATCTTGATCTGATTATTTCCATTAAGGTGGTCAACAGTGTATCTGAAGCAATCTCTCACATCAATAGGTATGGGACAAAACATTCAGACGCAATCATTACCACCAACGAGAACACAGCAAGGAAATTTCTTGAGGAAGTTGATTCTGCCTGCGTTTATCATAATGCGTCAACAAGATTTACAGATGGAGGAGAATTTGGACTTGGCGCAGAGATTGGAATAAGTACTGATAAAATTCATGCAAGGGGTCCAATGGCTCTTGAGGAATTGACAACGTATAAGTATTTGATTTACGGAAATGGGCAAATCAGAACATAAAATAGGAGTGTTTGGCGGCAGTTTCGATCCGATTCACACAGGACATCTGATTATTGCCGAGGCGGCATGGCAACAGTTCTTTCTTGATAGGGTGATTTTTATGCCTGCGGGTATTCCGCCTCACAGGGGATCACTTGTTGCCTCTGCCAGTCAGCGGCTGGAGATGACGAAACTTGCTACTATGGATAATCCGAAGTTTGAAGTATCGGATATTGAAATTAATAAACCCGGTATTTCTTACACATATGAGACACTGATGATTTTACAGGAAAAAGTGTGCAGTAAGATTGTTTTGATCGTTGGCTGGGATGCGTTTTTGATTTTGCCTTCGTGGTACAACGCGGAAAAACTTGCGCAGAACTTTTCTTTCATCGTTGCTCCACGTATTACTGAAAAAAGCGAGATGCCTCATTTTCCATTTCCAGTAAATTATCAGATTCTTGAGGCGCCAAAGATTGAAATTTCGTCCACATTGATAAGAAATAAAATCAAGACAAGACAATCAATCAGATATCTTGTTCCTGATAAAGTTTTTCACTATATATTGAAGGAAAATATCTATGGATGAAAAAGACCTTTCTTTAAAATTAGAGGTGATAGTGGCTGAAGCGATACAACGGCTTAGTAAACTCAATAATACCGAAGAACTTGAGAAATGGAGAATTCAATATTTTGGAAGGAAAGGGATTTTTGCGTCTATGACCAGCCAGATTCCTTCGATGCCAGTTGAAATGAAACCACAGGCAGGAGCATTAATTAACAGTGCAAAGAGAAAGTTGACAGAGGCATTTGAAGAAAGGAAAAAAAATCTTCTAACTTTGCAGGATAAAAAAACTGAATTCAACTTGAACTTTGGACTTCCAGGATTGAAACCAGAAACTGGCTCGCTCCATCCTGTTACACTTGTTTCACGAGAAATTGTTAGAATTTTTCAGGGGCTTGGTTTTGGTGTTCACACTGGTCCTGAGATAGAGACAGATTTTTACAACTTCGAGGCATTGAATATGCCTGCAGATCATCCTGCCAGAGACATGTGGGATACATTTTACCTTGATTCTGAAAGAAAATTTCTTTTGAGAACCCACACCAGCCCTGTTCAGATTAGGGTGATGGAAAAAATTTCTGTGCCGTTGAGGATTATTGCCATAGGAAAAACCTTCAGAAGAGATGATTTTGATGCATCTCATTCACCTGTTTTTCATCAGGTAGAAGGACTGATGGTGGGTCCTGACATTACATTCAGCAACCTGAAAGCAGTGTTGATATTCTTTCTGAAAGAACTGTTTGGAACCAGGGTAAAGGTGAACTTTCTTCCTTCTTATTTTCCATTCACAGAGCCAAGTGCAGAGATTTCAATTTCCTGTGTGATCTGTGAAGGAAAGGGATGCCAGACTTGTGGTTTTACCGGATGGCTTGAAATTCTTGGCGCAGGAATGGTACATCCTGAAGTATTTCGCAAGTCAGGGATTCAACAGAATAACGTGACGGGTTTTGCCTTTGGCGCAGGACTTGAACGAATCGCCATGATCAAGTATGGGATAGATGACATAAGACAATTTTATACAGGGGACATGCGTTTCCTTAAACAATTCGGATGACAAAATGAGATATAGTATTAAAGCGCTTTCTGAATACATTAGAGGTACCTGGACAAAGAAAGACATTAAGCAATGGCTCAGTATGCTTGGATTAAGTTTAGTATTTACTGAACAGGATGAAGACGTGCTTTTTGAGATTGAAGCACCAGCAAACAGGGGCGACCTTTCAAGTGCCATCGGTTTAATCAGGGCACTTTCTCCCTGTGGTGAGATTGAACCTGTATATCCTGATATAACGATAAAAGAAGAATCTTCAAAAATCTTACCGATTGAAATAGAAAGTTTTAATGACTGTATTTTTTATGCTGGCAGGGTTATTGAATCCGTGAAGGTAACCGATTCGCCACAATGGTTAAAGGAAAAGGTGGTTGCTGCTGGCTTTCGAAGTGTCAATAATGTTGTTGACATTACCAACCTTGTGTTCTGGGAATTTGGACAGCCATTGCATGCATTTGACCTGAAGTGTTTGAAAGGGAAAATTGTTGTCAGAAGGGCCATAAACGGAGAGCAAATAACCACCCTGGATGGGATGAAAAGAGATCTTACCTCAGAAGTTCTTGTGATTGCTGATGCTGAAAAACCAGTGGCAATCGCAGGCATTATGGGTGGGATGAATTCTGAGGTTAACAGTACAACCACAGACCTTTTTATAGAAAGCGCATTCTTTAACCCTGTAAGAATAAGAAGGGCTTCGAAACTATTGGGACTTGTTACTGACGCTTCTGCAAGATTTGAAAAAACAATTGACCCTGGTTTTGTCGTAATCGGGCTTAACAGATGTTGCAGATTAATCAGTGAGATCTGTGGCGGCAGGGTTGCACCATTATGTGTTTCTGGCGATAATCAGGCAAAAGAAAAATTGATAACTGTTCGGAAAACAAAAATTGTTTCTTACCTCGGATGCGAAATTCCCGAAGATTTTATTACCAGCACGCTCAAGAAGCTTAATTGTGAGGTTCATGCAGATGCTGAAAATTTAATTGTGAAAGTACCAGCAGGCAGAATCGATATTGAGATAGATGTAGATATTATTGAGGAGATTGCGAAATACTGGGGTTATGACAGGATACCTGAACAGATGCCTATTTCTTCGATTGCTTACAACGTTTCATCTCAAGAGTATCTACGGCTTGACGCACTGAAAGATACTTTCGTGAAACTGGGTTTCTGCGAGGTAATTAATTTGGGATTGTGTGATGAAAACAGAAAAATCTCATTTTCTGATGATGTCATAGAAATTATCAATCCCCTCTCACGTAACTATGCCATTTTAAGGAATTCGTTGATACCGGAACTGTTGCAAAATTTGAAGGATAATTATAACAGGAAAATCGAAAAGGCACGTATTTTTGAAATTGGTAATGTCTATTTTAAAACAAACTCTGGTTTTACTGAAGAACCTTATGCTGGTGCAGGGGTACTCAATTTTGGAAGCTTTTATGCTTTTAAAGGAAACATTGAATTTGTTTTAGGAAAAATTGGTTATCAGAAACTGGTTCAAAAAATATCTCTTGACAGGTTTGGAGTGTTTGTGGAGTTTTTGAAAGACAATCGCAGGGTTGCATTGATTTATTTGCCCGATGAGAGTATTTTGAAGGAATATGACCTGGAACAGCAGAGCGTGATGCTTGCAGAAATCAATCTTTGTGATTTTGTAAAAAATGGGTTTTCTCAAATTACATACAGGCCTGTTTCAAAATTGATGCCCGTAAAAAGGGACATTTCTCTTATTGTTCCAAATTCAGTATGCTGGCAAAAAGTGGAAGAACTGATTTTCAGAGATTTCAAAATTGTGGAAAAACTGGAAATTTTTGATATTTACAGAGGCAAAAACATTCCTCGTGATTCAACCGCAGTCGCGCTGACCCTCACATTTTCAAATCCTGAGGGTACACTTACCAGACAGGAGGTTGAACATATCGTGCAGGATATTCTTGACGTCCTGAAAAATCACTTTTCGATCACACTGAGACAATGAAATGAAGAAATACAAAATCAATATTCTTGGTAGAACGTGCGTTATTGCAACGGATAAAGATGAGTCGTTTATGCGAAAAATTGAACACGAGATAAATGACAAACTTCAGAATCTTCGCCTTTCAATGCCGCATGCGGATTATCTCGATATCTGCATTATTTATTTATTCCTTCTTTCAGAACAGATAGATGGGCTTCAAAAACGAGTAGAAAAAATGAAAGCATCTTCATTGCAGGCAAAAAAAATTCTTCATTCAATCCGGGAAGAAATACTTAGGGAATTGACAACTCAGGATATGCAGGGTAAACTATAAATTACTTGCGGGGTGGAGCAGTGGTAGCTCGCCGGGCCCATAACCCGGAGGTCGGCCGTTCAAATCGGTCCCCCGCAACTAAATTGACGAAGGGTTCAGTGCAACAAAAAGGGGGAATTTTTGCTCTCTAAAATTCCATGCAGCATCGAACATAACTGGGAGTTACTGAGCCCATGAAGATTGGTAAAATTGGCAAACAAAGGCATCTCAGTTTTGACATCGGCACATCGCATATTCGTGCGATTGAACTTGGTCCCGGTAGAAATGGTAAGAAGTTTACCATTAGTTATTACCAGCAATATGACGCACCATCTTTTATCTATGATGCACGGGTGCCTGTTTTAAGAACAGAAGGTAAGGAATTTGTAAAATCCCTCCAAGCAAAGAAAGCAGCAGTTTCCCTTCCTGGTAGAGGGATACTGGTGAGAGTCATCAGTGTGCCAAAGGTTCCCATTGGAAAACTTCGCGATATTTTGAAATTCGAAATTCAGCAACAGATTCCCTTTCCAATAGAAGTTGTTGCATGGTCGTACCAGATTATCGCTGAAACAGACAAGAGTTTTCAGGTGTTGTTATGTGCAGCAAAAAGAGACCTCATCAACGACTATATGGCACATCTTTCACCATTCGGCCTGGCAATTGAAAATCTTGACACTGACTTTTTCGCTCTTTACAACCTGTATCGTTTATCCCCCCTCTATAATTTCCAGGAATGCCAGGCAATACTTGACATTGGCGCCCAGACAGCCAACCTGATTATCAATCATCAGGACAGGATTCTTATGAGGTCCCTGACAACAACAGGAGACAGTATTACTTCTTCACTTGCAGAAACACAGAAGGTAGAATTTCCTGATGCTGAAAAGATAAAGATTGAACAGGGGATGAAAAATCCTGTTATTTCTTCACTCGTGGATTCTCTCAATACAGAACTGCAGAATTCAGTTGATTACTGGCGTTTCACATTAAAGGGACCCGAGTTATCACGATTTCTTATATGTGGCGGCACATCAAAAATGATTGGGTTGAAAGAATATCTTGAGCAAAAATTGAAGGTGCCTGTTTCGTTTATTAATCCTGTTGAGTTTTGTGATGTCCATCCTGATTATCAGGAATTTCTCGCTGATAAGGGACCTGAAATTGTTGTTGCCTGCGGTGTGGCTTTGAAATCACTTAATCAGGTAGTCATAGATATAGACATGCTTCCAGTGGAAATTCTCAGGATGAGGGAATTTGCAGAAAACAGACCATACATATTTCTGTCAACGATCATGACTGTGCTTTTGACCCTCACACCGCTTTTTTTTCTGAAGACAGAGAAAACAGCTTATGAGAATTATAAGACAGAACTTGAAACATCCTTAAAGGAATACGAACAGTTCAAACCACAGGTGGAAGCTCTTCAGAAAAACATCAATGACATCAAGGGAAAGATGGGAATCATACAGGGACTATTTGAAAAAAAATCCCTGTGGCTGGCAAGGATTATGGAGATAGGAAACTCTCTTCCAAGCAGCAGGATTTATCTTAACAATGTTTATCCTGCTGGAGCGCAGCCAACGCAGGTTGCTGCTGCGCCCCAGGTGCCACCAACACCTGCTCCAGGAGGACCTCAAACACCTGCTTCAGGAGGACCTCAAACACCTCCTCCACCCGGAGCACCTCCTGGGCCTGAGGCGCCACCGCCAGGGATGCCACCTGGTGCACCAGAGCCGCCACCTGCTGCTGCCACTCCTGCCCAGGTTTCTGCGCCAGCAGGGCCTCCTTCAACACTGCCAGAGAATATTGGTGTTCTGACACTTGACGGTGAGGTTATTGCAGCAGATATCAGAAGCGCCTTTTCTGACCTGAAAAGTTTTGTTCAGAAGCTTTCAAAATTGGAATTTTTCTCTGAGGTGAACATTGACTCGTGTGAACTTGATCGAGAAACAGGAAAACTGAAATTTCTTTTGACTGCTAAGGTAAAATGAAAAAATTATTGAGTTTTTTGAAGAAGAACCTAAATTTTGTGTTTCTTGCGGTTGTTCTTGGTATGCTGGGATATGGTTATACTTTAATAAGAAAGACCCAGCAGGAATTGAAGAAAATGGAAGAAGAAATCAAGGCAAAGCACGAGGAAATAAGAAAATATCAAACCCAAAAAGAACTGGCACCATCGCCAGAACTTGTCAATAAACTGCAACAGCAATATATTGCGATTGCAGGCCAGTTCAATTCAATGCTGAATCGGTTCTCCACGACCTATCCAACAGTGCCAGAGTTCAAGGTTTTTCCTAATGTTGAATTTAAAGAATTTTTATTTGAAACCGGAGACTCTTTGAAAAAGAAAGCCAAAAAAAATGATGTGATAATACCGTCCTCTTTTGGATTCCAGGAAACTGGTTTTCCTTCATCTGACCAGATTCCTTTATTTTCACTTCAGATTACGATTATCAAGCATATTCTTGACATTTTGATTGATTCAGGTGTGAGTGTGGTCAATTCAGTGGTGCCAGGGGTTCCGTCAACTGTCGCGTTTTATAAAATTCTTCCACTTGATGTTTCAATTACTGGAACCAGCATTGAAATAGTCAAATTCATGCGTTATCTTAACAATCCTTCATCGTTTTTTACTCTTGAAAGTTTTGCGGTGACTAAAAGAAGCTCAGGGATGTTTCAGGCGAATTTCAAGATCAATGCTGTGATGATAGAAAAAGCTGCTGCTGTACCAGAAACCATCACTGTTGCAAAGGCGCAAACTGGGGGCTCTTCAGCAGGAAATGTTCCATCTCCTCAACCCGCTGGAGCACCGCCGCAGCCCGCTGGGACACCGCCCGGAACGGCTAAATAGGACAGATGATGAAACAGGATTTTATTAAGAAGTGGAGAAGTCTTGACAGAAATGGAAGAAGAAACCTTGTTCGGCAATTTATTGCGGCAAGGCAGCCAGGACCAGAACCAGTTGCTGAAAAAAATCATGAGAAAGTTTATAATGATGGCACTATTAAAAAACGTACGCCACTCAAGAGTCCTTCATCAGTCAAGAGACATTCCATAAAATTAAAACCAATTTTTGCTTTTGGTTTTGCATCTTCTGACTCACCAGGAGACAGTATCAGTGACTCAGGAAAGGATGGAGATAGCCCTTTATCAGACGACTCATCGAATAAGAAAGATTTAAAAAAGCCACGCTTGAATTTCCAAAAAAATTCCGAAGACAGAAGGAAAACACAGAAGCAGCGGTTGGTAAATTTTGTTAATGAGATAAAGTTGAAGGTGCGGTATGAAGGAGAGCGGCGCAGGCAGGAGGTGATAGAGAGGCAGAGGAAG
>Ga0209409_1000226_pt1 | contig 60914 bp, 33 predicted proteins | sample AD_JPNMR1_MetaG_FD_184424 | JGI IMG/M metagenome (GOLD analysis project Ga0209409, IMG submission 184424) | Active sludge microbial communities of municipal wastewater-treating anaerobic digesters from Japan - AD_JPNMR1_MetaG (SPAdes) (version 2) | ecosystem: Engineered > Bioreactor > Anaerobic... | reverse complement strand
ACTTCTTTAAATCTTCCAGCGACTCTACCTGTTCTCTTTCGTTAAAACGGATTCCCGCTATCCGATAGGGTCTCCCCAATTGGGAAGATTGCCCTTTTAAGGGGGGGTTCACATGATTCCAGTATGCAAAATGCTGGAGGTTTTGTTCTAGCATCAGTTTTTTACGATGATGGATTTTCTCGAGGGCCTGCTCAATGGTCTGGATTAATTCCTGTTTATCGACCGGTTTTAAAAGATAAGCGGAAGCCCCAGCACCAATGGCTGCGCGGGCATAGGTAAAATCATCATATCCCGAAAGCACAATAATTGCAGGCCGTTCAAGTTCCGGGTGCCCTTTGATATATTCCATAAGGGCAACCCCATCCATCCGCGGCATCTTGATATCTGTAATCACCACATCCACTGGCTCTTTTTCTAAAACTTCCCGGGCCGCTTCCCCATGGGGAGCCTCGAGAACTTCCATGGCTGCATCAAAATGTTCTCTGATAATTTTAGCAAGCCCAGCCCGAATGGGTTTTTCATCATCTACAAGAAGAACCCGCATTTATTCAATCCTCTCGATATGTTCTTTACTGCCAGACGCTGGGAGAGGAATACGGACTACCGTTCCTACTCCCATGGCACTTTCAATCTCCAGACAATAGGGGTGGCCAAAAAAGAACCACAGCCGTTCTTGAATATTTTGCAGCCCCACCCCACCAGAGCTGTCTTGCAGAGGATTCCCTTTCTCAAGGGCCAGCCGAACCGCCGCAAGTCGCTCGGGGGACATCCCAATCCCCGTATCCTGAACTTCTATCCAAATACAAGAATCTTTCTCGGTTACTGTGATAGAAATAGTTGTATCTTCTCCCCGGGGCTCAATTCCATGTTTTACCGCATTTTCTACGATGGGTTGAATCAACAGTTTGGGTATTTCCAGATTTTGATAGGGCCCCAGCGGATCCACGAGCAGGGTAATTCTATAATCATTTCGAATATTCAAAAATTGAATGTAATCCTGGATATAGTCGATTTCCTGGTGCAAAGGGACTCGAGCATCCCGTAACCGCAAGGCATAGCGCATCAACCGCCCCAAAAGGGTAAGGCTCTGAACCACATCAGCCTGGTCATATACCTCTGCCTGCATCTTAATCGATTCCAGGGCATTATACAGAAAATGGGCGTTGATTTGATTTTGCATGGCCCGAATCTGGGTCTGGGCCACCAATTCATGTTCCTGCTTTGTTTCCTCTAAGAGGGTATTGATTTGAGCTACCATGGCGGTAAAAATAGTGGCCATCTCGGCCACCTCATCGTGGCCTTCCACTGACAGGGAGACCTGGAGATTACCGTCTCGAACCGCCCGAAGCCCATTCATGATAACAAAAAGACGGCTAAATAAGCGCTGGGTAGCCATATGGATAAACCCGAACATGAGGAGAATCGAAGCAAGTAGTATCATCGATGCCCCCAGACGGATAAGGGTAAGAGAAGCCACTATTGTTTTCATCGACCGATAATGGATAAGGGCTAGATCAAGCCGGGGGATGCGGGCAAACGCTACAAGATACTCATTTGCCCGGAATCGATACCTAAAATAGCCTGCGGTTTCTTTGGGGTACTCCTTTTGCAGGTAATTCAAAAGTCCCTCTTCGAGCATATTCGGTTGTACAAAGAAATTTGAACCGGCCATGACCACTGTTCGCCCTTCGGGCAAGGCATCAAGCCGCGTCCCCTGCTCCATAGTTCCTCTCATAGTGGGATGGTTATAGGCAAAGGGGGCAAACTCTTCCATCCGCACCCCAATCTGAAGGATACCAACATGGCGCTTGTTGAGTTGCAATTCACTGGTAAGGTATACCGCCGGTTCTATCTGGAGGGCCACATCGGAAATAATGTGATTTTCATAATTAAATATCCATCGGGGAAAATTCTTATTCTTGATGCGATCTTCCCGGAACACCAGGGGCCATCGCTCGGGGACAATGGGGTTTTCGATAAAAAGATGCACCTTATATATCATAGGCTGGGCAAAGAGAATGCGTTCCAGCGCTTTTGTATGATATAGAAGATTTTCCACGATGGTTCCCGTATCTTCAGGGGTAGAAAAAAGAAAAAAATGAAGAAGGGTGTAATCACTTCCAATAACGCTTTCAAGCCGTTCCATCTGATCTATCATCGTTTCCATATAGGTCCGCTGGTCCCGGACCGTTCGCTGAGCTTCCAAGGCAAGAGATTCAATAAGGGAGTTACTCAAATACTCAGACCCCCCAATGATCAAAATAAAGAGGGGAATCGCTATTATTACCGTGTATACCACGGCCACCTGTGTGGAAAATTTCCAGTGTCGCACGGGGATATTATATCAGCACCTCGGTCGCCGGTGTCAGGAAATATCTTCGGTTTGGTGTCTTTTTTTCGGTTTGAGGGATTTAGGTGTGGATGGCGGGCCCTCGCGAGAAAAAAGCCCGGCTCATAACGGGCCGGGCTTCCTTATGAATTTGACCGTATGATGTTATTTATTGAACCGTATATCCGTAACGTAAAACACACCACCCTTATTCCAGCCCCCAAGGATACCTATACCGGTATTATTAGGAGCCGTCCCAGAATAATCCGTAAAGGGGACGGTAAGTTCATACCATCCGTTGCCAAGATCAGTACCGGCCGCAATGGTATAATATTTTTCTACCTCCGGGATTTTTACACAAATCTCAGTTAAATCTTCTGATTTAATTTTGAAAGTAATGGAACTATATACATCCTGGTATACCATCAGGTTCCAGAAGGCTATACAGGAACTGGGGGCTCCCCATCCGTTACCCGGTTCCACCTTATACACCTTTCCCTGATTCGCATCATCTATCATAGTGATAGTAGAACCCGAATCCCAGTTACCCATGGTAATACCAGCTGCGAGGGTTCCATCGGATTTAAAAAGATAGTAGGTATCCGGATAGGTCGGGGTTTCAATTACGGGCTCTCCTTCGCAAATGTTTACACTGTTGCCATTCGCATCAACCCAATCGATATTGCGAATCTCAAACCAGGTTTCTGCAGGTACACCTGCGGGATCATTGGCGATTACAAAAGAGAAGGCAGAGGTAATTTTCTTGTTATAAAAAGCACTGACATCTATTTCTACATCTGTCCAGGAAGTACTATCAAGGGTTGTGATACCAAGATCTGTTTTAAGATTCTTTGAAAGGATATTACTGGGATCTTGTAAAAGGAAACTAAACCATCCGGGGTCCATATTACCACTGCGGATCTGGAATTTCACTTTTTTTACGTTGGTAAAATTAAACGTTGTTTTTGGAGCAATAACCCTTGCAAAACTCCCGCCAGCCCAATTCTGAGTCCCCACAACAATTCGCTGCCCCCCCCTCGGATAAATCGGTGGCGGTAAAGGTACCACTCCACACATCATAGGCAAAATCAGTATCTACCTGGTAGGAATATACATAAAGGGAAGTCGAAGTAGAACCAGTATCCCCACCGCCACTAGTATCCCCCGTATCAGTCCCCGGTGTTGGTGCAGTGGGTGAGGGACATCCCATAAGCGATATGAAGCCCAGTACCAGCAGGGCTATTACACTAAACGATAGAACCTTCTTCACGGTCTTCCTCCTGTAAAAAATTACTCTAACATATGGTCACCTGATTTCATCGAGATGGCTAGGCAGAGGAGTTTCGCTTTGGTGGAGTATTTTCGGAAACAAAAAAAGCCCCGGCAGAACCGGGGCAATTATTTTTTTACATAGCCCTATGAGAAAACGGTCTACTGGTAGACCCTTACGTAATCTACCTCCATAATCGCCTGGCTAAGGTTAGGATCTATGGTGCCTCCGAGATTCCCCCCCATAGCAACATTAAGGATGATGAAAAATTCCTGGTCAAAGGGCCAGGGGGTATCCGCCATTTTCCTAAAGGGGGTTCCCACTTGTTGACCATCGATATACAGGGTTATTTCCGTACTGGTCCATCTAAGTCCATAGGTATGGAATGCGGTTGTGACCGTACTATCGATTTTTTCCCCAAGGGAGGTATAGCGATGGTCCCCCGTGGTTGTCGCATAGTGGACCGTTCCAAAAACTTTGTTTACCCCCGTGGTCCCGGGGCTATACTCCATAACATCGATCTCTCCGCAGCGGGGCCAGCCCACAGAGGTAATGTTATTCCCTAACATCCAGAAGGCGGGCCACACTCCATTACCAGCGGGCAGTTTAATGCGGGCCTCAATATAACCATGCTTCCAACTATACTTGCCCTGGGTTTTTAGGCGTGCGCTGGTCCAATTCCCATTTTCCTTTAACGCCCTGATTTTAAGGGTCCCATTAGAAACGTAGGAGTTGGTGCGATTATTGGTATAGGTCTGCACTTCGTTATTACCCCATCCTCCGGCACCAAGGTCGTAGGTCCATTTGGTGCTATCAGGGGCATCGGAAGGCCCATCAAATTCATCGCTCCAGACCAGAGAGAGGTTATCGAACTTCATGGTACTGGTGTCCTCCGGCGGTATAAACATACAAGAGCTTACTGTTAATAATACCATGAAAAGCACCCCAGCGAAGAAAAGTCCTTTAAAACCATGGGAAGCCACCAAAAGGGGTATCACTGGATACTGAAGGTGCCGGGCGTTCTTCAATAGTGATTTGGTCTTCTTGTTTCTCATAACGGCCACCTTACAGACTCACATTCCAATAAAAAGACAGCTCTGAATAGGATTGACCATTAAGAGCCCCCTGGGCAGCATTTTTATTGATAGCCCCCCACGGATCTACCGAATAGGGCCCAAAAGTCCAGCCCGTCCATTTTACCCCTACCCGATTTGTCTTAAAGGTAAAGGAAGGGGTATCAAAGCCATATGAAAGATCTACGGTCCAGCGATTGGGATAGGTCAAATTGAATGTTCTGGTCCACTCAGGTTCGAGCCATTTATCTCGATAATATTCGCCCACAATCATAAATTGGTCATATCGGACCTTAAGGCTGCCGCCCCAGTAATCCACAATGCGAGTATCCTGCCCGAGACTTCCCTGATGTCCCATTTCGGCCTGGGCCACAATTCTGAGGGACCCCAGAGGATTGCTTACAATCCGGCACCCCAGGGCCCAGAGGTTCCGTTGCTCAGGCAATCCGCCAGGGAAGGCCGCCCAGGTACCATTGGCCATTTTAAAGACCTGCCGATCCGTAGGTCCCGCATACAGGATATACAGCCCCGTAAGACTGGCGGCAAAAGGGGCTCCTTCGATATCGTCGCTGTTCCATTCATGAAACCAGGTAGCCCCTTCGGGGTCATAGGTAAGGACCGCCTCGAATTCCACCGACCGCCGATTCCCAAAGACATAGAAGGGCGGATTGTACCCGTTGTAGGTCTCGGTTAATGCCCTATTTGCGGGGCCTTCCAGCGGCACCCGGGCCCTCGCTACTGGCTTAAAACTAAAATATCCGTAATTAATGTCCGCTCCGATCTGGAGTTCCTGTCTGTTACCAGATCCAGAATCTCCGGTAAAGAAGCTTCCCCGAATCGTAGCCGCATTTGTATCTGTGACGAGCCCCCGGTAGATATACCTGCCATAGAGGTAGGTATAGCGGAATATATCGGTACCGAGTTCAATACTGCCCCCAAGCGTATCTAGATAGCCTACTATTTTCTCCGTTCCCTCCGCACTGCGATAGGGCAATCCTACCTTCTCACTTCCCGCGTACAAAAGACCTGTCTTTACTGTTGCATAGGGATACAATTTAGCAGACCAATACAGAGAAGCTTTACGGCCGGAGCCATAGATGTTAAAGGGATCCGCAGTGGGAGACATGGCGGGCCCAAATTCCTCTGCATACACAAGTCCCAGTTCCATGGTGGGCACATATACCGAAAGAGAAGGGAACATCCGGTAATAGTTAACAAGAATCTGGGGTTTGGCAGCGCCATACACTTCCGGCCCCCCAATAATGTTAAGGCCTTCCAGAGTTTCTTTACCTACTAATTCCAGGGCAATGGGAGCCTTAGACCCGTAGGTATCGTACCCGATAATATCGAAGGCTTCTTTGTTAATATTAAAGATGTCTCCCCTATCTTCAAAGCTTGCATGTCCGACGTGGTAATATCCATTAAGGGTAAACAGAGATGCATCGTATGTAAAATTTGCCGCATAGAGGTCTATGTTTTTTCCGCTGTACATCGGATAGGGCTCATAGAGTTTGGATGGCTCGGCGGAAGTCCAGGTTTTAAGGTATAGGTTGGCAGATAGATTTTCTGCCGGTTCTAGCTTCAAACCTATTGTGCTTTCTGCCCAGGTGGTAAACTTAAAGGCCTGCTGGAGGGGGACACCGTTTTCAATATTGGTGGTAATCGCACTGTGGTTAAGCGAAGCAAGGGACCCTACGGTAATATCCAGAGAACTCAAAGAAAGCAGCTGTTGTTCCTTTATCTGCTGTTTCAGACCTCCTTCTAACCCCTTTGTCAAATACACACTTTCATTAAGCCGAGCGAAATGAGCTTCTACTTCTGTATCAGTGGAATCGTACAACGAAAGGCGCCAGATATCCTGCATCAAGTAATAAACTGCCCGGGGAATCCGCATATTGATTCCATTTTGTTTTACCGGGCTCTGGGCGCAAACGCCAAACCATTCTTCGTTCATGTTATTCTTACCGGGAATAAAATCCCGGTCATAACCCGCGTTAGCCCAGGTTCCTACCGTATTATGGATATCCAGTTCTTTATTTTGATAATGCTTCCACCATTCATCGATCCATTCAAAAATAAAGGCCCCCAGGATATTACCATACCGACCTTTTCCATAGGCTTGCTGATATATCTCTTTCCACTGGCTCTTGTAATAGAGCATCTGACTATACTGATCTTCTTGCTGGGTAATAACATTAAACGCATCCGCCCCAGCTTCGGTAAAAACAATCGGCTTATCCAGGGTTTTCGCAATGTTTTCGTAGAAGCTTTCAAAAGCTTCGTATCCCCGATAGACGTTTATACCGAGAACATCCAATGACGGGCACAGTTCTTTTATAAGATCGAGATACTGCACATCTCCATTGATAAGCCCTACGGGCCGCAAGGGATCTATATCCTTCATTGCAGCCATGGCTTCTTCAAAAAGACTGTAGAGGTACCCCGCCTTTACCGCATTCTGTTCCCCCATAGGAAGGTTTTCGATATTCGAACCAGACCAGACAAGGCCGTAATTACTTTCGTTACCCAACATGTACATGAGGACCCCACGGGTGGTTTTATAGGTTTGAGCGGTTTTCTTAGCCTGTTCGATCAGGGTTTTTCGGGTATGTAAATCAGAGTAATCGGTCTGAGCATACCACCGACCATTTACGGTGACCCCATAGCGACCAAAAAGATCATTTATGACGGTGTAAATCCCATATTTTGTGTAGATGTACTCAACCCAGCGGGGGGGGGGAATAGTAGAAAACATCCGGATAACATTTACCCCCATGGCCTTCATAAGGGACATGTCCGTATCAATAACCCGCTGAATAAATTCGTCATCCTTACTCCAGAGATCGTACGTGTGGGTTTCTCCTATCGGCGTGTAGGCCCAGACCATCCCTTTTATTTCTACAGGACGATTGTCAATAACAAGACGCCACCCCTGGGCATCTTTTATGGTCTGTACATACTGGGCGTGAACAGAACAAACCACACTTATTAATATGCTGAATACAGCTATACCTATGCGTTTCATTTCTTTGCCTCCCCTTTTGATGGTAGGGCTACTACTTTCCCATCTCCCCAGGTACTGGCATCCATATAGGATTTGTCTTCCTGGCTCATCCAATGGAGCAAACGAGACCGTTCCTTCCCACCGTCCGCATCATTTATTTGAAATTCGAGACGAACCTTTTGCCCTATCTTTAAAGGCTTTGTGTTCAAAACCGAAAGGGGGATTTTTGCTTCCATTTTGTATCCCCGTTCATGGAACATAAAGGCAACCTGAATATCCGCAATCTGTGTAGTCACATCATTAATGCTCATTTCATACTGCCGAGGATTACTTTTGCTTTTCGGAACGAAGCGCATCCGTTTATCCGTGGCTTTATAAAACGTATGGGGGGTAGTATCGGTCCCAAAGAAAAATTCGATCGAATCGCCCCGCCAGGCCTGGGGGGCAGGAAAGGGATTTATTTCAGGATCATCGTCGGTGATGTCTGCAAAGAGATACAAATTTTGCCCATCGGTCCGTACCACAAAATGACCATCCGTATTCTGGGGATTAAAGAGTCCCCCATATACCATTACCCGAGTGTATACGCCCTTCAAACCATCCCATTCGTCAAACTTCCCATCGATACCAGGGATGTCATTGGTAGAAAAATAGATAGGCGCAATTTGCCCTACCGGGGGTTTTCCTGAAAAACCTTCCACCGCCTCCACCGGGGCAGGCCGCCACGGCGGAGGAATAATATGCTTTTCGGTAGTGGTAAGACAGGAAACTACCAATACTGCGCTTGCCATAAGGATCCCAACAACCGGGCCTCGTTTCATACCTCTACTCCTTCAGGTTTTGTAAAACCTGCAATGGGATAAGAAAAAAGCCCGGCTCATAACGGGCCGGGCTTTTTAGAACCAGTCCTTGCATGGACCGGTCCTCTCCCGATCTTCAGCATCAGACCGTTCGGTTACTTTATGCCCAGCTTCTGTTTATTGATCTTCATCTTTTCAGTCTGGACAGCCTGGACCTTTGCGATTCCCTTATCCTGCTTAAACTTCTGAAGTTCGTTCCAGATCTGGTCAAACTCGGCATCGGTCTTGGCTCGCAAGAGCCGTGGCAAATCTCGGCCCCAGCGCCGGGCTATTTCTTCGGCAATAAGGGCTTCGTCAGAACCGGGGGTAAGCTGGAGATTGTCGTAGGCCGCAAAGGAACGCACATAGGGCCGGGTCCACAGCTGGGGCTGGGCCAGGGCAGGAGAATACTTGGCTCCCCACTGATCTGCCCAGGGATTATCCATGAGCATCCAGTAGGTATACTGAACGCCATACTTTGTCTCCTGGGCATTCTTGTCAGTCTGATCAAGTTTTTCTATCTCCGGCAACAACTGGGGAACCCCATTTTTCATGGTATAGGTAACATCGGGGATACCAAAGTAGGTGTCAAACTGCCCTTCTTCGCTGATTAAGTAAGTTAAGAATTGAATGGCCCGGGCAGGATCCTTACAATTCTTTGAGATAAGGGTGATGGTCCACCCGGAAATCCCCTGACCCGCCAGCGTGTGGGGATCCTTGCGGGAATTCTTTGGTCCATCCACCGCGATGTACACCATGTTGGGATCCCGGTTATACAGGGCCATCTGGGCCGCCTGCATATCCCAGTTTTGATATAAGAGGGCAAAATACCGCCCCTGGGCGGCCTTTTCTTCGATCTGGGAACGTTTATCCACGAAGATGTCCGTAGCCAGGAGCCCTTCTTCATTGGCCTTTCGGAACATCTTAAGCCAGCGGATATAGTCCGGATCGGTACTGCGATCGTAGATTTTTCCATCCTTTTCGTAGGGAATGGCCAGGAAATTCTGGATATACCCCTCGAGGGAAGCATTCCCCACATCGGTAAATTCCTGGAACCCAATCGGAATAAGGGGCTGACCACCCACGGTGGGGAACTTCGCCTTTGCGGCCCGCAGGGCATTCAAGAAGCCCTCGGGGGTGGTCATGTCGGGCTTACCAATGGCTTCGTAGATATCCTTTCGCACCAGGAAGGTCTGATTGCTGGTCAGTTTCCCCTTCAGTTTTTCATAATCCTGGGGAGTATAGGAAGCGTTAGGGTACCCATACACATGCCCATCGGCCTGGCGGTACCAGCCAAGTTTCTGAGGATTGGCTACCTTAAAGAAGTAGGGATCATACTGCTGGGCGAGCACATCCAGAGGGAGCACCAGACCCGCATCAATCATCATGGGAACCTGGCCTTCCCACCACCCGATGGTGATAAGATCCGGCAGGGTATTCCCCGCAATCATGGAGTTCATCTTTTCCGCTTCATTCCCTGCGGGGACAATGAACCGAACATTCACCCCCGTTTTCTGGGTGATATACTTGGAAACCGCCGAATCCCCCCATTGCCGGGCAAACCAGCTAAAATTGATGTACCAGTCAAAGGTGATGGGGGTATCCTTGTTCAACTTCCACCCCGGCGTAGAACCCGTACCGGCGACCGTCTTTGTCCCGGCCTTTGGGGCTCCTTTATCCTGGGACCCTTCTGCGAACACCACAGCCCCTACAAGCAATAACGTCAGGGCTGTTCCAAGCAATTTCTTTACCATACAAAGCCTCCTTCTAACCCTTTATTGAACCTATCATGATCCCCTTCACAAAGTACTTTTGGAGAAAGGGGTAAATCACAATGATGGGAGCGGTGGTGACCACCATGGTGGCCATTTGCACCGATTGGGAGTTTACCTGCCCCGCCGAAATACCCACGGGCATGGCCACCACCGCCCGGGATGCGGTGGCACTTGCCACAACCCGATACAAAAAGGTCTGGATCGGCTGGAGATCGGGGTTGTTAATGAAGATCACCCCCATAAAGTAGTCGTTCCAGTTATAGACCCCATTAAAGAGGGCGATGGTCGCAAGAACCGGCATTGAAACGGGAAGGACGATACGTAAAAAGATAACAAAATCGTTAGCCCCATCGATCCGGGCCGATTCTTCCAGAGCCGCGGGCAACTCCCGGAAAAAACTCACAAAGATGAGCATGTTCCAGAAGCTAAAAAGACCGGGAATAATGTAGACCCAAAAGGTGTCGTAAAGACCAATGCTTTTAAGCAAGATAAAGTAGGGAATCAGGCCCCCCCCAAAGAACATGGTGATGGTCCCGAGGAGCATATAGAACTTCTGGCCTACGAGGTACCGCTTGGAAAAGGCATAGGCCACCATAGAGGTAAAGAAAACGCTCGTAATCGTACCAATCAGGGTTCGCCAGATCGTCACATTAAAGGCCTTAATAATGTTCTTATCCAGGAAGACAGTTTTATAACTTTCCAGAGTAAACTTTCGGGGCCACCAGTAAATTCCCCCCAGCATGGTATCGGCGGACTCGTTAAAGGACAGAACTACCGTATACCATACGGGGTACAGGGTGATGAAACAGACCAGAACCATCACGAGTTCTAAAATCCGCTCGGCAACCTTTTCTCGTAAGAGCTGTCTATGTAACGAAGCATGATGATGTATAGACCCAGACTTCACGGTTTCAACTCCTTCTCCACAGGTTCCCTAAAACAGGGAAACCTCATTCAATTTTTGGGTTACCTTATTGGCGATAAAGAGCAAAATGAAGGCTACCACCGACTTAAAGAGCCCAATAGCAGAAGCATAGGAGTACCGCATACTCCTCATGGCCACATGGTACACGTAGATATCAATCACATTAGAACGGGGCGCATTCAGGGGGTTCCACAATACCAGGATTTGATCAAAATTAGAATTCAGTAGCCCCCCGACGGCCAGGATGAAAAGGATCGTTATGGTTCCCTTGATACAGGGCAAAGTAATAGAAAACATCTGTCTAAGGCGGCTTGCACCGTCAACCGTGGCAGCCTCGTACAACTCCGGGTCAATCCCCACAATCGCCGCCAGGTAAATGATGGCGGACCAGCCAAGCTCTTTCCAGATATCAGAGATAATCACCACCCACCAGAAATACTGAGGTTCTGCAAGGAACGTTATACCCTCCTGGGTAAGGCCGGCTAATTTTAAAAGCTGATTCACCAGTCCCGTGTTGGAAAGCCAGGTGGTAAGGATTCCCCCAAGGACCACCCAGGACAAAAAGTGGGGCAGGTATGAAATAGTTTGCACCCACCGTTTAAACCGGGGACTGCGGAGTTCATTCAACAACAGGGCAAAAATGATAGGCAGGGGAAACCCGATAAGCAACTTAAGGATAGAAATCCCCAGCGTGTTGGTAAGGATGTTTAAAAATTCCGGATCCTTTATAAAATTGATAAAATGCTGGAAACCATAATTCGAAGCCCAGGGGCTCTGCAAGAAATTCCAACTGAAAAGGGATTCGGTAATCCGATAATTCCGTTTAAAGGCAACTAAAATCCCATACATGGGCGCATAGTTAAAAATGAGCATCCACAGAACCCCCAGCAGGGCCATGACCTGGAGATACCGTTGTTCTTTAAATTTGCTCCACCAAGTTCTTTTCATACCGTTCCTCAATACAGATGCAGTATACGGGGGGCTGGTAGAAGTTGGATAGCGTTACATTTTTCATATTGGTGTTTTTTTTTCGGTTTTCGTCCTCTCAGCGCAATCGATTTCGTTGACCGGCAAAAAGGGAGCCTCTATACTGGAAGAGTAGGAAGCAGACAGAGAAACATACCGGCCCGGGGAAACAAAACCGGGACCGTCGAGAGAGGCGGGTCTGGTTGCTTGTTTGCACCGCCGGCCATTTTAAAGGAACCGGTAAGATTCTCTATCAGCGAAGAAAACATGAGCGCAGGAATACGTGATAAGGAGTTTGGGTATGCCAGACATAAACGGCTATTTTACCACTTTTCTGGGAGAAACCTTTTATAAAATCGAGCACTATGACAAGATGCCCTCATTTTTTATGACCCTGGTAAGCGCCTCCGATATATGGAATTTCCTCTGGTCCCATGGGGGGCTAACCTGTGGACGCCGGGATGCGGACCGGGCAATCTTTCCCTATTACACCGCCGACAAAGTCGCCGATGGGCGGTTTTACACCGGGCCCTACACGGCTATACGTATCAGGGAGCAGCAGGGAGATGGCATGGGGGCTTCCACGACGCGCACCATGGTCTGGGAACCCTTTGCGGAAGAGAAAAACCCTGCCTGGAATATTGAGCGAAACATCTACAAAAACACGAGTAGCTCCAAGGTATATTTTGAAGAAATTAACCATAGCCTGGGTCTTTGTTTTCAATATGGCTGGCTTTCCAGTCATCGGTTTGGCATTGTACGCCATGTGCGACTCCTATCGCTTAAGGCGGAAACTCGCTCTCTAGAACTTCTTGATGGCTGTCAGAATATCCTGCCCGCCTGCATCACCGCAGCGCTCCAGAACGATACCAGCGTGCTCCTGGATGCCTACAAAAAAACCGATCTCGAGCCGGAAAGTGGACTTGCCATCTTTGGGGTTTCTTCTATTGTTACTGATCGGGCGGAACCCAGCGAAGGGTTATTAGCCAATGTAGGCTGGTTTAGCCATACCACCAGCGTATACCTCCACCCCACCACCGTTCAGGCATTTAAAGAGGGACACCCCCTTCCGCAGGATACCTGTATCAAGGGGCTGCGGCCAAGCATGTTCACCTATCAACAGATAGAGCTGGGCTCCGCAAAACCTCAGGGCGAGTGGTACCAGGTATTCAATACGAGTCTTGATGCCTGCGCTATCGTAGAATTGGCGAACCTGCTGAAGGATCGAAGGGCCGCTAGCGCCGCCCTCGAGCAGGATATACAGGCGGGACAGGCTCAGCTTGAAGCATACCTGGCTGCAGCGGACGCACACCAGCAGGGCGGAGACGAAATGACCTGCGTCCATCACAAAGAAAACGTGCTTTTCAACATCATGCGGGGTGGTATCTTTTATGATACCTATCAGGTACCCCTGGCGGATGTGCAGGATTTTATCGCCCACCGGAACAAGGCCCTTGCCCCCCTGGCAACGCAGTTATTCAGGGGGATGGGGGAAACTACTTCCTATCAACAGCTTTTAGAAAGGGCTGGGGCCTCCCAGAATCCCCAGTTTGAACGGCTCTGCCTTGAGTACCTTCCCCTTACCTTCTCCCGCCGCCATGGAGACCCCAGCCGCCCCTGGAACCGCTTTTCCATAGAAATCCAGGATGAGCAGGGGAGACCCCGCCTGAATTACCAGGGAAACTGGCGGGATATTTTCCAGAATTGGGAAGCCCTGGCCTATTCGTATCCGGTCTATGTGGAAGGGATGGTAGCTAAATTCCTTAATGCCCTTACCATCGATGGCTATAATCCCTATCGGATCACCCGGGAAGGGATCGACTGGGAAGTCGCGGAACCGGACAATCCCTGGTCCAACATTGGGTACTGGGGCGACCATCAGGTTATCTATCTGCTTAAACTTTTAGAGTTGCTTGAGGCAACCCAAAAAGAACAGGTATACCGCTACCTGAACAAAAAGGTTTTTTCCACCGCCAATGTCCCCTATCGTCTTAAAACGTATCAGGAAATCCTTAAAAACCCCCGGGATACCATCGCTTTTGACCATAGTCGGCACCGAAAGATTATGGAAGAAGTAGAACGGTACGGGAGCGATGCCAAGCTGGTCCGTTCTTCCGATGGGGAGGTGGTGCTCGTGAATATGACCACCAAATTACTCACTGTCCTTGCGGCAAAGCTGGCCAACTACATCCCCGGTGGTGGCATCTGGCTTAACACCCAGCGGCCTGAATGGAACGACGCCAACAATGCCCTTGCCGGGTGGGGACTTTCCATGGTGACCCTCTACTATCTCCATCGGTATGTACTGTTCTTAGAGCAATTGTATCAAACAGCACCCCAAACGGAGTATGAATTGCCTGAGGAAATGCACCAGCTTTTCAGCCAGCTTGCCCACAATTTTGCCGGCACACCCCCTGAAACGCTCCAGGACCCCCTGGCACGACGGCGCTTCGTAGACAAAAATGGGCTCCTGTACGAAGAAGCCCGTACCAGGCTGTACGATCAGGGGTATTCGGGAAGTACAAAAACCCTTTCGTCCGCGGAACTGCTGGCGGGTTTAGCAGCCTTCCGCACTCATATTCAATCCTGCATACGGCAAAACAAACGGGCCGACGGTCTGTATCACGCATATAATACCTTGAGCCTTGATAACAAAGGGGGCATGCATATCGATTATCTCGATGAGATGCTCGAAGGCCAGGTGGCAGTTCTTTCCTCCAATTACTTAAGCGAACAAGAAGCCCTGGACCTTTTCCGGGCCCTCCGGGGAAGTCGCCTCTTCCGGGAAGATCAATACTCGTATCAACTGTACCCCGAAAAGGAACTTCCCCATTTCCTTGCAAAGAACAGGGTACAACCGGCAGAGTATGAGAACATTCCCCTCCTTAAAAAGATGGTAGAACAGCGGGATCGACGCATCCTTGCCATCGATATCGAAGGGATTGGACACTTTCATCCCAGTTTCCGTAACAGTTCGTATCTTGAAAGGGCCCTGGATAGGCTCCTGGAAACGAACGCCTATGATCGGGCTCTTATTGAACAGAGCCGCGGGGCCGTTCTTTCCCTGTATGAAAAGACCTTTAACCACCGCACGTTCACCGGTCGGTCGGGAACCTTTTACGCCTACGAGGGATTGGGCAGTATCTACTGGCATATGGTATCCAAGTTACTCCTGGCCGTTCAGGAACAGGCCCTGCGGGCCCAGACACCCTCCATTCGGCACGCCCTTATCGAAGCCTACTACGATGTTCGCAAAGGGCTTGGTTTTAACAAAACCCCCTCCCATTACGGGGCCTTCCCCATGGATCCCTACTCCCACACCCCCGCGGGACAGGGTGCCAAACAGCCGGGCATGACCGGCCAGGTAAAAGAAGAGGTCCTTACCCGCTGGGGAGAATTGGGACTTCACTATCAAGATGGCCTTCTTTTTATTCATCCCCAGCTGTTACGGCGCCGGGAATTTGATGCGCATCAGCAACTGCATTTTACCTTCTGTGGGGTTCCCTTTACCTATGAAGTGAGCCCTGTTCAGAGGGCCCTTCGGATAAGCACCGTTAGCGGCACCCATGAACGTCCTATCAATGATTTTTCCCATTGTCATTTGAGCCGCGAAGAAAGTCAGGCCCTTATGCAGCGGGATGGGAGCATCCAGCATATTCACATCATGATTAAGGAAGAAGATCTATGGAAATAATTTCGATTATTGAAACGGCCAAGGGGGGGATCCCCTTCCAAAAGTGGAGCGGGGAAACCCTTTTTCAAAAGGTAAAACCCCCTACGGAAAAACCAAGCAGTCTCGTAGGGATCCGGATTTTTCCTCAATCCCCGCAACAGGTCATTTTAGGTTTTGGAGGCGCCCTCACAGAGTCTTCCGCCTATGTGCTGGGTCTGCTTCCGCAAGAAAAGCAAGAAGAGGTGCTACTCGCCTATTTTGGTAGTTCAGGGCACAATTATACCTTTGGCCGGACCCATCTGAATAGCTGTGATTTTTCCCTCGAAAACTGGGCCTGTATGGAAAACCCACCGCCCCCTGGCAGCGATCTTTCCGCCACCTTAGAAGGTTTTACCATGGAACGGGCCCGGCGCTATCAAATTCCCCTGTTACGAAAGGCTCAGCAAGCCCATGGGGCCCCTCTAAATCTGGTACTCAGCCCCTGGAGTCCCCCCGCATGGATGAAGGACAATGGGGATATGAACCACGGGGGTAAACTGAGGAAGGAATACTACCCCCTCTGGGCTCGATACATCTGTTGCTATATTAAAGAATTAGATTCCGAAGGGATTCCCGTGTGGGCCCTTACCATACAGAACGAACCGGAGGCAAAGCAGGTGTGGGATAGCTGTCTCTGGACTGCCCGGGAAGAAGCGGAGTTTGCGGTTCGTTATTTGCGGCCCGTTCTCCGGGAAGAAGGGTTAGGGCATATCAAGATCCTTATCTGGGATCACAATCGGGATCGTCTGTGGGAACGGGTACACGAAAGCCTTTCCTACCCCGGAGCCAGGGAGGCAATCGATGGCGCCGCCTATCACTGGTATTCCGGGGATCAGTATGAAACGGTGCACCAGGTGGCTACCACCTACCCTGATAAACTCCTGATTTTTACAGAGGGGTGCATCGAAGCGGGTCCCCATCCGGGGGCATGGTATAGCGGCGAACGGTATGGCCACAACATCATCAATGATTTAAACCATGGTTGCCAGGCATGGATCGATTGGAACATCCTTTTAGATATGCAGGGGGGCCCCAACCATGTAGGGAACTACTGCGATGCTCCGATTCTGGCAGACCCCGCAAGCGGGACAATCCATTACCAGAGTTCTTACTACTATCTTGGACACTTTAGTCGTTTCATTACCCCCGGCGCACGGTTAGTACCCAGCAAGGTGCTGGGAGACTGGTTTCCGCCGGGTATTGATGGACGTCTCCACAACCTGGTAGAAACCTGTGCGGCCAGGAATCCCGACGGAAGCCTCGCAGTGGTGGTCATAAATCGATCAGAAGCGTCCCTCTGGTATCAATTTCAGTTCGAAGAACAAACCCTCTGGTACCTCAATCTTGCGCCCCGAAGCATTCAAACGGTAAGGATAAAGTAAACATGTTTAGAAGCGTTTACTTACCCCCCCAGCCTGTCGGGAAAAGGGGTTTTTCTTTTCCTTGTATAAAGGTGTCCAGCGGAAGTTGATCCACCGAACGGGGCCAGGCACAGGAAAGTCGGCCAGTAGGGGGTACATGTCCAAGAAGCACATCTACCACACCGGCCCCTTCGGTACCCGGAAGCCAGGCCGCCAGGATGGCATCACAGGAAAGGGCCAATTCATCTAATAGGAGGGGCCGGCCACTTATAATCACCAGAATGACCTGTTTAAAGCGAGCCCGGGCTTCCCTAAGAGCTTCCTGTTCTCGGGGCGGAAGCTCCGGTCGCGCCGTATCGCCCTTTCCTTCCGCATAGGGGAACTCCCCAGCCACCACAATACAGAGCTCATCTATTTTCCCCTTTGTCCCATTCTGAGGACTTTTCTTTGTACCTGCATTGGATTCCCCTTCCACGGCTGCATCAAATGTAGCTCGGGGATTATAGATAATTTCCACCTCAGGAAGGACTTCCCGCAGGGCTCCTACGATGGTAGTACCCGCGGTGATGTTTCCTGGTTTACCCTGCCAGTCGATGGTCCAGCCGCCACATTGGATGCCGATGTCGTCGGCGGCCCAGCCGGCCACGAAAAGGCGGCGGGGACTGGTACCAGTATCGGCGGCAGGCTCCTTCCCTGCCCCGCCAGCCTTTTCGACCCTGGCCCCGCCGGCTCCTGAACCAGGCATTCCCAGGGGAAGAACCCCATTATTTTTAAGAACCACCACACTTTTTGCCACCGCCTCCCGGGCCAGGGCCCGGTGGTCCGCAGAGCGGACCACCGAAGCCGGCTGGGCCGCAAGCACGGCCTCAAGGGGCGCATCAAACAAACCCATCTCAAACTTTACCCGCAAAATCCGGCGAACCGCATCATCAATCCGGCTGAGGGGAACCTTCCTCTTTTGTACTAATTGCTCCAGGGTGTCGATAAAACGGGGAGCATCGTAGGGGACCATCACCATATCGATCCCCGCATTTATTCCCTGTTCCACCGCCCGGGAATAATCCGGATCAATCTGATCAATACCGCCCCAATCGGACACCACAAAACCCGTAAATCCCCAGCTCTTTTTAAGGACATCGGTAATCAATTCCCGATGGGCGTGCATCTTGATGCCATTCAAACTGGAAAAGGATACCATGATGGTCCGTACCCCCGCTTCAACCGCCGCCTTATAGGGGGGAAACAGCACTTCCTCAAGATACGTCCTATCCGCCACCGTATCTCCCTGATCAATCTTATAGGTATCGGTTTTTGAAGTTCCCCAGCGGGTGCCGCCATCACCAATGAAGTGCTTTGCCGTTGTTACCGGCCGCACCGGCAGTAAGGCCGCCGCATCTTTAAAGCCTTCGATGTAAGCCCTTCCGAGGCGGGCTACCAGGGCGCTCGATTCTCCATAGGATTCATAAAAACGGCCCCAGCGGGGGTCCCGGCCAACCGCAATACAGGGGGCAAAATTCCAATACACGCCGGTGGCAGCCATTTCCAGGGCGGTGGCCTTTCCGATACGGCGCACCAGGTCCGCATCTCCCGTAGCACCCAGCCCGATGTTATGGGGAAAAATCGTAGCGTTTTGTAGGTTATTGTGCCCATGAACCGCATCGACTCCGTAGATGATCGGAATCTGGAGGCGGGTTGCGAGGGCCTCTTCCTGATACCGGCGGATCATGTCTTGCCAGTCCTGCACCGTGTTAGGTCGAGGAGCACCGCCACCACCGCTTAACACACTGCCCAGAAAATACCGACCGATATCCCCGGGCCGCAGGCTTCCCCGTTCAATCTGGGTCATCTGACCAATTTTTTCGCGGAGGGTCATGCGAGAAAGGAGATCCTCCACCCGTTTTTCAATAGGAAGTCCCGCATCCTTATAGGGAGCGTTCTGAGGAACCTTACTTTCCGGTGCGTTTTGAGTACGGCACCCTATGACTCCTCCTAGAAGCAGAGAAAAGAACAAAGCCCCACAAACAAACCTCAGGATGTTTTTACCAAGAGAGGGCCCCTTTTTTTTCATGACAAACCTCCTTTTCATCGCATAAAGCACGGTCAGTATACTATCGAAATCGATTTCGCTCAACAAAGCAAGGGAACCACCAAAAAATCTTCTTCCATTTCTGAAAAAAGGTGGCTTCCTTACCCTTTTCGATCTTAACATCCCTTGCCATTTCATTTTACTTATTTAATAAGTAAAATGGTAAGAAACAATAAGGGCGTAGTTCATAAGGAGGTCAACCATGAAACGAATTGTACTTTTGGCCCTTGTGGGAACATTATTCTGTAGCACCGCAGGAGCGGGGGATTTCTCGCTGAATCTTCTTGCAGCCTATTATCCACCGAACCTGAGTGGGTACCAATCGAGCGGATTTGCCCCCATTAACTACACCTATATAGAAGGGCAGGAGCCCCCATCGGCCCTGAGAAGCCTGGGTTCCACCTGGGGTGGGGCAGAAACAAAGGCGGTTCTTTCGTATACCCATTCAACACCTTTTTTAGTAGGGCCGGGGCTCATGGCAAACAATGCCGTAACGGGGAAGGGCTCCCTTGAACTTTCGCCGGTTTCCATAAACGGTGTGGGACAGTGTTCCCTATCGCCCATCGCCTTTCTGGTCTTTGATGCCGGTGCAGCCATTGGCACCGGCTGGACCGCCGGACCCTTCCAGGGGCTTGGGCTCAACCCGGCCAGTAATGATGTTTCCCTGGAGCTTACCCCCTTTGGGGGCCTTGTGTGGCGGGTCTGGGGGGCGGGGACCTTCCAGTTTGATGTGGCAGCCCTGTTTCCCGGCGAATGGAATCATCTTGTGGTGGTAGCCACCGCTAAGGTGGAATACAAGGCCTATACCGGCGCGGCTTCCCATCAGGCCTGGCTCTACGAAGCCGATGGGGGAGAGAATTTTAACGGCACCAAATTCTATGGGACCTATATTCTTGGCTACCAGATACCCCGTTTAGTGAATTTCGTGGGTCTTATGGCAGAAAGCGAAGAATGGATCGACGGCGTGCGAAATTACAGTCCTATGGCGTCGGGCGGCTGGGGCTCGGATTTTCGATTCTGGCTACTCAGTGCTTTACTCAATTTTAAGTTCAGCCAAAAGGATACTCTCATTCTCCTGTTCCAGTTTAAAATGGATCGGGATTATACGGATGCCACCACCAGGTATCGATCCTTTGAAACCCGGGTATTCGAAGCGCCCTACTGGTACTTTAACCGGATTGCCTTTTCATATACCCACACATTCTAGGTTGTTTAAAACTGTCAGAAGTAAGGGAACACCCCCGGGCCCCGAAGGAACCGAAACCTTGCTGGTACCTCCCCGGAGGGTCCCCTAGCTGGGGAAGGACCAAAGGAATTAACTATTACCAGACCTAGATTGGGTAAGATTTAACAGCTTAAGGTTTCATAGGGGAGCTTTCTTGCTTCCTCCCTAATATCGGAAGACCAAGCAAACGAGCCCGATTATACCGCTGATAAAGGTTAAAGGGAACATTGGCCAGCACCGCATAGGTAAACATGATCAGATTAGCAGGCCATGGGCCCCAACAAAGCAGGCAGCACTCTTGCCTGACCAGCCCTCCTTTGGGGTCTGAAGAACCCGGCAGCCCCAATGACGGGCCAGTTCTACGGGCCCATCGGTGGAGCCATCATCCACCACAATGATTTCCTGGGGTTGTAGGGTTTGTTTCTGCAAGGACTGTAAAAGACCAGGAAGGCGGCCTTCTTCGTTAGGGGCATGAATGACGACTGAAAGAGAATGGCGGCTACCTGGGGCAATGGGGCTTTCCCCAGTAGGGGGGAGAGAATCCTTTGAGGATAGCACAAGAAGGGGGGCAGTATAAAAGCGGCGCACCCGTAAAAAGCCGATAACCACAAGGATTACAAAAAAGCATTTGCCCTATATTCCACATACAAATAGTTATCATTACTATACCATTGAAAGAGACAATAAAAGAGATAGACCCCTAAAATTTAAGGGGCCGCTAGGTCGATTCAACCACGGCCTATGATTCTTACCCCTGTACCGGGGTTTGCATCATTTCCCTGACTTATAGTAACGCCGTAGAGGAAACAGCTTCCTTCTCTGTTCAATCTCTTTTTTACATTGTAAAATCCCCTAGAGAGGTGTATCATATTGAAAATGTTGACCTTTCAAACTGCCCTATAAAAAAACAAAAGGTAGGACTTATGGTACAAAAAAATACATCAGAAACCAAGCAAAATAAACGTCCCATCGAATCCTACGAGCATCGGGACAAAGAGCGCATCAACAACCCGTCCGTGGGGCTGGTCACACCTGAGACTGACCCCGACGCCGGACAAAAGAAAAAGCCCTACGCCTATGACCCCCATCCGCTCTCCCGCATGAAGACCGAACTGGTCTGGGCGGGCAAGGCCGAGCACACCTCCTTCGAAGTGCCGACGGTCTCGCTCCACGTCCACGAGCGGATCGCCCCGCGCGCCATCATCGAGGGGGTGCGCAAGAAGAACGGGCAGAAGGGTCCGGTGCAGTTGGGGCTATTCGAAGAAGAGCGCAAAGAGCCGCTGCGCGAGGCCGTCGAGTTCTACCGGCACAAGCACGGCTGGAGCAACCGCCTGATCGCCGGCGATTCGCTGCTGGTGATGAACTCGCTTTTGGAAAAAGAGGGGATGGCGGGCAAGGTGCAGATGATTTACATCGACCCGCCCTACGGCATCAGAAAAAACAGATTGACTCAAAGCACAAGGGACTGTTGACAATGACGCCTATCGAAAAATTTCAGAATCTCCTGCGTGAACTTTTCCAATTCGACTGCGCCGACCTGGACTTCGGCATTTACCGCATCATGAACCACAAGCGAGCGGTCATCGAGCATTTCATCGCCGAGGATTTGCCCCAAGCCATTGCCGAAGAACTCTCTCGCGGCGCGCTGGCCGAACAGGCGCAGGCGGCGCAGGAGTTGCAGACCGCCAAGAAAAAAGTACTGGACACCCTGGGCGAGGACGCGCTGGACGCGGACGGCAACCTGGCCGTAAAGTACCACGAGACCAGAGCGGGCCGGGAATACCTGGAAGCCCAGACCAAAGCCAAAGGGGCGCGTTCCACCGAGGCGCTGGAAGCCGCCATCTACAATCATCTCTACGCCTTCTTTAGCCGCTACTGGCAGGATGGCGACTTTATCTCCAAGCGGCGCTACTCGAAGAAGGAGCGCTACGCCATCCCTTATAACGGCGAGGAAGTGTATCTTTACTGGGCCAACCACGACCAGTACTACGTCAAAACCGGCGAGTACTTCACCGACTACACCTACCAGGCGCCGAGCGGCGTGACCGTGCACTTCAAACTGCGCCAGGCCGATGTGGAGCAGAACAACGTCAAGGGCGAAAAGCGCTTCTTCCTGCCCGTGCTGGGCGGCATTGCCTGGGACGAGGCGGCGCGGACGCTTACCATTCCTTTCGAGTTCCGCCCGCTGACCGAACAGGAGAACATCGCCTACGGCCAGAAGAACCAGCAGGAGGCCATCCTCGCCAAAGCGGTTGACGAGATTCCGAAGCGTGTCAAGGCTGCCGACGCGCTGGACACGCTGACCCGCGAACGCCGCAAGAGCGAAAAGGGCGAGACCGTCACCTACCTGGAACACCACCTGCGCCAGTACACCCGGCGCAACACCAGCGACTTTTTCATCCACAAGGACCTGCGCGGCTTTCTCTCCCGCGAACTGGACTTTTACCTCAAGAACGAAGTGCTCAACCTGGAAGAGATGGAAGCCGCCGGCGAAGCGCTGGCCGAAGGCTGGTTCCAACTCTTGCGCCTCATCAAGCGCATCGGGGGGCGGGTCATCGAGTTTCTGGCGCAGATCGAGGACTTCCAGAAGACCCTGTGGGAAAAGAAAAAGTTCATCACCGAGACCTTTTATGTGGTCACCGTCGGCAACATTCCCGGAGCCTTCTATACGGAGATTGCCGCAAATGGTGCGCAGTGGGAGGAGTGGCAAACGCTTTTGGCCGTCGAGGCGCCCAAAGCGGCGGGAAAGCGCGTTGAATTACTCAAAGCCCATCCGACTCTGCCGCTGGACACGCGCCACTTCCCGCAGGATTTTACCGACCGCCTGCTGGCTGCCTTTGAGGACCTGGACGAGATGACCGACGGACTGCTGGTACACGCCGAAAACTGGCAGGCGCTCAACCTGCTGCAGGAAAAGTACCGCGAGCGGGTGAAGTGCATTTACATTGACCCGCCGTATAACACGGGGAGCGATGAGTTTGTTTACAAGGATAGTTACCAGCACTCTTGTTGGCTCAGTATGATGTCTAATCGCCTTTCTCTATCATCAGGTTATCTGGAAAGCCAAGGGTGCCTATTTACCAGCATAGACGATGTAGAGTTTCCCGCTCTGAGATATATGCTGCAGCATTTGTTCAGGGAGGATACTATCATTTCGGAACTGGTTTGGAAAAAACGTAGCGGCGGTGACATGACGGCAGGACGAGGGTCACGGCTTTCTGTCGATCATGATTACGTAGTCGCAGCGTTAAGCGGGAGTGCTTCGGGTTTTTGGGGGTTGCCTATTGATGAGGAAGATTACAGTAATCCCGACGATGACCCGGATGGCCCTTGGACCACTGGTGATTTGACGTGTAATAAAACTGCTGAAGAAAGACCCAATCTCTTTTACGATCTTATTGACCCTACAACAGGAAACGTATTCAAGTGCAATCCAAAGCGTGTTTGGGCATATGAACCTGCGAAAATGAAGCAGTTCATCGAAAGAACGGTTAATGGAAGATGGCTGCCGAAGGTACTGTTCCCAAGCGATCCGACAAAACGCCCCAAGTTGAAGGTTTTCCTCAAGGAGCGCCAGAGAGGAACAAGATTGTTTTCTTCTTGGATGGAAGATGTGCCGCTGAATGCTAAGGCAACGCGACTACTTGATAATATCCTTGGTCAGAGGGTACTTATTTATCCAAAGCCGGTTGAATTAATCAAGAGTTTTGCCAGACAAACCATGAACAATGAAGCAGATCTTATCCTCGACTACTTCGCCGGCTCCGGCACCACCGGCCACGCGGTCATCAACCTCAACCGCGAGGACGGCGGGCGGCGCAAGTTCATCCTGGTGGAAATGGCGCAGTACTTCGACACCGTGCTCCTGCCGCGCATTAAGAAGGTCACCTTCACGCCGGAGTGGAAGGACGGCAAGCCCAAGCGCATGGCCACCGCCGAAGAAGCCGCGCGCTCCCCGCGCCTCGTCAAGGTCATCCGCCTGGAATCCTACGAGGACGCGCTCAACAACCTGACCTTTGACGAAGAAAGCGGCCAGCAGGCGCTGAAACTCTTTGGCGACGAGTACCTGCTCTCCTACATGCTCCGCTGGGAGACGCGCCACAGTGAAACCCTGCTCAATGTGGAGCAGTTGCAGTCGCCGTTCTCCTACCGGCTCCACATCCACCGCGACCTGCCTGCCGGACAGGCAGGCGGCGAGACGCACGTCCGCCCCGTGGACCTGCCCGAAACCTTCGCCTACCTGCTGGGGCTGGACGTGCAGACGCGCCGGGTATATGACGACAGTGGGCGGCGGTATCTGCTCTATCGCGGCACCCTCCGCAACGGCCGCGCCGTCGCCGTGCTCTGGCGCGAGACCCAGGGCTGGACGGCGAAAGACTACCGGCGCGACGCCGCCTTCGTCGCCGAACACAACCTGGCCGCCGGCGCGGATGAGGTCTGGGTCAACGGCGATTCGCTCATCCCCGGCGCGCGCTCGCTCGACCCGATCTTCAAGGAACGTATGTTTGCGGGAGTGGAGGCATAAATGGCGGACGTATTATTCAAGAAGGTAGATTACACCCTCAAGAAACTCATCGAGGACATTCACGTGGGCGAAATCGGCCTGCCGGATATCCAGCGTCCTTTTGTCTGGCCACGGAGCAAAGTGCGCGACTTGTTCGATTCCATGTATCGCGGCTTTCCGATTGGATACTTGCTCTTTTGGGAGAATGGTTATGCTGAGACGCATCGCACAATCGGAATAGACGGCAAGCAAAAGACGCCCCGCTTGCTGATCGTGGATGGGCAGCAACGCCTGACCTCGATCTACGCTGTTCTCAAGGGTGTCCCGGTGGTGAATGAAAAATTTCATACTGAGAACATCCGCATTGCCTTTCATCCTCTTGCAGAAAAGTTCGAAGTATCGAATTCCGCCATCGAAAAAGACGTAGAATGGATTCCCGATGTGAGCGTGTTGTGGAAACCGGAGACCAGCACTTATACCTTTATCCAGGAATTTTTGAACCAGTTGAAAGCGCGACGTTCTGTTTCTTCTGAGGAAGAAAAGAGAATACCGGTCGCCATTGATCGGCTGGTCAAGTTGCAGGATTACCCGATTACGGCGCTGGAAGTGTCCTATTCGGTGGATGAAGACCAGGTGGCGGAAATCTTTGTCCGCATCAACAGCAAGGGGACGCCGCTCAATCAGGCCGACTTTATCCTTACCCTGATGTCTGTTTTTTGGGACGAGGGCCGCAAACAATTGGAGGATTTTTGTCGTCAGGCAAAAACACCACCGGTGGGCAACAAACCTTCTCCGTACAACCACTATCTGCTACCAAAACCTGACCAGTTGCTTCGGGTGAGCGTGGCGTTGGGGTTCCGGCGGGCGCGACTGGAGCATGTTTACTCTTTGCTTCGCGGCAAGGACCTACAAACCAAGCAATTTTCGGACGAACAACGAGAAAGGCAATTCGCTGTTCTGAGAGAGAGTCAAGCATACGTTCTAGATCTTCAGAACTGGCATGAATTCTTCAAGGTTCTCAAGTGTTCCGGCTATTCCAGTTCCCAGTTTATCTCTTCTCAGATGGCTGTGTTGTATGCTTATGCATTGTGGCTCATCGGGAAGCGCGATTTCCACGTTGATCCACATCATCTGCGCGAAATTATGGCGCGCTGGTTTTTCATGACGACCCTTACGGGGCGCTATACCGGTTCTCCCGAAAGCCGCATGGAGCAAGACCTGGCTCTCTTGCGTGACGCGCAAACGGCTGATGATTTTGAACGTGTGTTGAATCAGCAAATCGAAGCTGTTTTGACGCGAGATTATTGGGAGGTAACCCTGCCCAATGAACTGGAAACAGCGGCAGCTCGCAACACAGGTCAGTTTGCTCATTATGCAGCACTTTGCCTTTTAGATGCACCTGTGCTCTACTCCAAGATGAAAGTATCCGACTTGTTGGACCCCTCAACAAAAGCGAAAAAAGCCGCCCTGGAGCGACATCATCTCTTTCCGCGCCAGTACCTCCAACGAATCAAAATCGGCGAGAAGCGCCTCATCAACCAGGCGGCCAATTACGCGCTAATGGAGTGGAGCGACAATATCAAAGTGTCTGACCGCCCACCTTCAGAATATGTCCCCGAACTAGAAAGACGGTTTTCAGCAGAGGAGATTCGGGCAATGTATTGCCTGCATGCTCTTCCGGAACGCTGGTATGAAATGGAGTATCCACAATTCCTGAATGAAAGACAAAAGAGAATGGCGGAAGTGATCCGGCAAGGCTTTGAGAAGATTAGGGGAGAATGACCATGCCGGACGGCATCCAGCAATACGTTAAACTTGAAAACCGCCTGGTCTTACTGGCCTGGCTCAACAGTCTCTTCGGCTACAAGAATAACCGCGAATTGCTGGAAGATTGCAAGGCGGTCGGCGAAGGTTTTGGCGCGGACGGACGCAGTTACCTCTATCATCACCTGGTTGCCCGCGGCGGTCGGGTGCAAATCCCTGCCGACGACCTGGAACGCTACGATGAAAACATCCGCCTGCACCTGGAGAAAATCAACCGTGGCCGAACTGAACGCATCACGTTGCGCTACTTTCAATACCTGGCCGCCTTGTACACGGAAATCTACCTCGACCGCCTTTTCAACCATAAGGCTCAACTGATGGCTGACCTGAACGCCTTCGTGGCCGGGCGCAACGCCAGCCGTCTGGCCGTTGAACCGCAGGATGAATCTTTTACCGAAGACGACCTGACCAAGCTGGCCTACTGGATGGCCACCGGCAGCGGCAAGACGCTGATTCTGCACCTGAACTACTACCAATTCCTGCACTACAACCGAGAGCCGCTCGACAACATCCTGGTCATCACGCCGAACGAGGGCTTAAGCGAACAGCACCTGGCCGAACTGGCGGCTTCGGGCATCCCGGCGCGGCGCTTCGACTTGAACACCAGCGGCTTGTGGAGCAGCGGCCAGGACGCCGTGCAGGTCATCGAGATCACCAAACTGGTGGAGGAAAAACGCGGCGGCGGCGTGAGCGTGCCGGTGGAAGCCTTTGAGGGGCGCAACCTCATCTTTGTGGACGAGGGGCACAAAGGCTCCGGCGGCGAGGCCTGGCGCAAATACCGCGACGCGCTGGGCGCGACCGGCTTCACCTTCGAGTACAGCGCCACGTTTGGACAGGCGCTCTCGGCGGCGCGCAATGATCCGCTCACCGCCGAATATGGCAAGGCCATCCTCTTTGACTACTCTTACAAGTACTTTTACGGCGACGGCTTTGGCAAGGACTTTCGCATCCTGAACCTGCGTGACGTGCCCCCCTCTCCCACTGGGAGAGGGGAGGGGGGTGAGGGCCAGACCGATACCCTGCTTTTGGGCAATCTGCTCTCTTTCTACGAGCAGGTGCGGCTCTACGAGGAGCACACCGACGCCCTGCGTCCCTACAATCTGGAAAAGCCGCTGTGGGTGTTCGTCGGCAGCACCGTCAACGCCGTTTATACCGAGAACAAGCAGCCGCGCAGCGATGTGCTAACTGTAGCGCGCTTTCTCCAGCGCTTCCTGAGTGAGCGCAAGTGGGCGGTTGCGACTATCGAAGCTGTCCTGAAGGGCAAAACAGGGCTGATCGCGCCAGACGGCAGCGACGTGTTTGCCGGGCGCTTCCCTGCCCTGCACGAGGCTGGGAACGCGGGCGTCTCGCCTGCACGTCTCTATGACGACATCCTCCAACGCCTCCTCCACGCCCCGGCCGGCGGCGGCCTACACCTGTGCGACATCAAGAGCAGCCCCGGCGAACTGGGTCTGAAGGCGGCCAATGCCACAGATTACTTCGGCCTGATTTATATCGGCGACACGGCTTCATTTAAGAAACTGGTCGAGGAGAGTGCGTCAGAAATCGTCCTGGAACAGGACGCTATCGCCACTTCGTTGTTCGAGCGCATCAACCGCCCGGATTCCGGTCTGCATGTGCTCATCGGCGCCAAGAAATTCATGGAAGGCTGGAACTCCTGGCGCGTGGCCAGCATGGGCCTCTTGAACATCGGGCGGCAGGAAGGTTCGCAGATTATTCAACTCTTTGGGCGCGGCGTCCGCCTGAAAGGCAAAGCCATGAGCCTCAAGCGCAGCGCGGCGCTGGAAGGCGGTCATCCCCAACACCTGCACCTGCTGGAAACGCTCAACATCTATGCCGTGCGCGCCAACTACATGGCGCAATTCCGCGACTATCTGGAACGCGAAGGGGTGGAGGTCGAACCGCCTATTGAACTGCCGCTCTTCATACGCGCCAACGAACAGTTTCTCCGGCGCGGGCTGGTGGTACCGCGTCCGCCTGAAGGCCGTGACTTTGCCGCGGATGTCCCCTTGGTGCTGGAAGCCGACCTCAAAATTCCGGTGCAGGTGGACTTATCCGTCCGTGTGCAAACGATGGAGAGCACAGCCACCGGATTGCATACGGCGGATGCGCGCGCCGGTCAGGCTCAGGCGATTCCCGCCGAAAGCCTGGCCCTGGTTGACTGGCAACAGGTCTATCTTGATTTGCTGGCCTACAAGGAGCGCAAAGGGCTGACCAACCTCATCATACGCCCGGAGACGCTCCGCCAAATTGCCAACATGAAAAACGACAAAGACATTCCGGTTTGCACCGTGATTGCCGATGAACAGGTGACCCGTCCGCAATCGTTCAGCGACCGCACTTTGCTCCAGCAGGCCGTAACTCACCTGCTAAACCGTTACGTGGATAGGTTCTATCAAGTACGCCGCGAGCAATGGGATGAGAACACACTGGAGTATCGCCCGCTAGACAAAAGTGATCCCAACCTAGGCTTCCGGCCGTCAGGTGTTTCGGAAGATAAACCGGGCTACGTGGTCAGAGTACCGCGTTCGGAGCAGAAGCTGGTCGAAGCGGTGCAGAAGTTGCTCCAGGAGCAGGAACGCCTGTATCGGCAAGAGAACGCCGGCTTTCCCCGCTTAAACTTCGACCGTCACATTTATCTTCCTCTTCTGTTAGAGAAAGAGGGGGTAACAATGAACCCGCCAGGATTAAATAGGAGCGAGGAACAGTTCGTACTCAACCTGCGCGACTATTGGGACGCCGAGAAGAACACGTCTCTGTCAGGCAAAGAAATCTTCCTGTTGCGCAATCTGAGCCGCGGCAAAGGGATCGGCTTTTTCGAGGAACGAGGCTTCTACCCGGATTTCATCCTGTGGGTCTTGGATCAAGCGGCGCAAGTCCAGCGCATCGTTTTCATCGAGCCGCACGGCATGCTTCACGCAAGGGCCTATATCCATGATGAAAAGGCGCGCCTGCATGAGCGGCTGCCGGAATTGGCAAAAAAGATTGCCCAGCACAGCAACCAGAAAGATATTACTTTGGATGCTTTCATTATTTCCGCCACTCCTTACGACGAACTATACAAGAGCTACGATGACGGAACGTGGAGCCGCGCGAAGTTCGCCGAAAAACACATCCTTTTTCCAGAGCGAGGTGAGCAATACGATTATATGGAAATACTCTTCAATCTAATTTCAGCTAAATCGTCGCATCCAACAACGTAGAGCAACTACTACGAAGCCTTTGACATCGTACCTTCAGCCCTTCTCGATAAACTGCGCCAGGGGCGCGTCCTGGTGCGCAATTGGCACGCTCTGGCGTGGGAGAGCGAAGAGCAAGTGGAAAAGCGCAAGAGCGTGGACAAGCGCGGCCCCAAGAGCGACGAGGCCTACACTCGCGAGGTGTTGGGGGAAATGGCCAACGCCCGCAATCTCCTGGTCATCAACGACGAAGCGCACCACGCCTGGCGCGTGAACTGGGAGGCCGAAGGCAAGTACCTCCGCCAACGTGACCTCAAAGACAGCGCCGAAGAAGCTACCGTCTGGATCGGCGGCCTCGACCGCCTGCACCGCACCCGCGGCATCCTGAAATGCTACGACTTTACCGCCACGCCTTTCGCCCCCTCCGGCGGGCGCAGTGGCGAAGAGACGCTCTTCGGCTGGATCGTCAGCGACTTCGGATTAAATGATGCCATCGAATCAGGCTTGGTCAAGACCCCGCGCGTCGTCATCCGCGACGACGCCGTACCAGATGCCCGTACCTACAAATCGCGCCTCTACCACATCTACAACGACCCGGACGTGAAAGACGACCTCAACCGCAAAGCTGAGCCTCACGAACCCTTGCCCGACCTGGTGCTGAACGCCTACTACCTGCTTGGCTACGACTGGCGCGAGACGCTCAAGGCCTGGCAGGCGGCCGGTCTGCCTACCCCGCCGGTGATGATCACGGTCTGCAACCGGACCGAGACGGCGGCGCGCGTCAAACACGCTTTCGACGCAAAGCGCATCCATATTGACGAACTGTGCAACCCCCAGCGCATTCTGCACATCGACTCGAAGGTGCTCGACGAAGCCGAAACGAAGGAAGAATCCCTCGTTGCCAAACCAGTCGCTGAGGAGCCGGAAGCGGAAACCGAGGAAGAGGCCGCTTTGTTCGAACCCAAACTGACCAAAGCCCAGCAGGCCGAACGTCTCCGGCAAATGGTGGATACCGTAGGCAAAGTCGGTCAGCCGGGCGAAAAGATACAGAATGTTATCTCGGTTGGTATGTTTTCCGAAGGCTGGGACACCAAGACAGTGACGCACATCATGGGCCTGCGTGCCTTCACCTCGCAACTGCTGTGTGAGCAGGTTGTTGGGCGCGGCCTGCGGCGCACCTCTTACGAGATTTGCAGACAACCGCACCCGATTACGGGCGAAGAAGTCGAACTGTTTGACCCTGAGTACGTCAACATCTTCGGTGTGCCATTCACCTTCCTGCCGCACGAAAGTACCGAAAGCGGTCCGCCTCCGCCACCCACTCCCAAGACGCTCGTCCAGGTGGACCCGACCAAAACCGCCTATGAAATCCGCTGGCCCAACGTGGTGCGCATTGAGCATATCTTCCAACCCATCCTTGCCGTGGATTCGCACCTGCCCCCGCTGGAACTGGATGCAGGGCAGACCGCCCAGGTCGCCGAACTGGCCCCCATCCTGGAGGGCAAGCCGGACGTGACGAAAATCGACCGCATTGAACTGGAACGCCTGGCCGGAGAATTCCGCACCCAGCGCATCATCTTCGAGACGGCGCGCGATGTCTTCGATCAGATGCAGGTCGCCTGGACAGGCAGCCGCAACGTGCTATTGGCGCAATTGATTCGCATTGTCGAGCAATTCATCCGCTCCGACCGCATTAGCATCACCCCGCCATTATTCTATCAGGATGAACTGCGCCGCCGCCTCATCATCACCCTCAATATGAGCCGTGTCATCCAGCACGTGCTGGACGCCGTCCGCCAGGAAAACACCGAGCGCCTCGAGCCGGTCTTCGACCGCGATCATCCCATTCGCTCCACGGGTGAGATGCGTGCTTGGTACACCGGCAAGCCCTGCGCGCGCACGAACAAGTCGCACATCAACCTCTGCGTGTACGACAGCGCCTGGGAATCCTCCGACGCCTTTGCCCTGGAAAACAGCGACGCCGTTGCCGCCTGGGTCAAGAACGACCATCTCGGCTTTGAGATTGTCTATCTCTACCAGGGCGTGGTGCGCAAATATCGCCCCGATTTCCTCGTGCAGCTGGTCAATGGCGAAATGCTCATCCTGGAGACCAAAGGCGAAGAGGATGAGCAGGATCGAGTCAAACACCGTTATCTCCATGAGTGGGTTCAGGCAGTCAATACCCATGGCGGCTTTGGCCGCTGGTGTTGGGCAGTAACTCGACACCCTGGCGAGATTCAGGACGTGCTTCTGAAATGCATGGAAGAGAAAACGAAAGGCTAGCAACCGATTGCAGCGGACGGTCCGTGGTGTGGAGCGCTACTGAAGCGGATCCTTTTTTAATTAACTATTTAACCTTGTTTCCTATTCTTTTTCCTCCATTATAAATATAATTCTTATCAATAGCTTCCACGCCTCTTCCCTTTACCATTACAAAGGATTCCGGATCTGCTTCCTCTATAACATACGGTTCACTACCCCAGAAGTAATAAACTTTATTCTTGTCTTTTGCATAACCTGCACCCAGATATTCAAACGTAGCTGCATCTGCTCCTCTTACCAAATAACTACCCACATAAACCATCTTTCCATCTGTTCCCCAGAATGCTTCACCTTTATAATACAAACTATATGCTTTAAACTTCTTTACATTCACATTGAGGACAATAAATTGAGGGCTTTCTTTTTGAGCATCCCAAGAGAGATAATATACTTTCTTCCCATCCGAAAAATATGCTGGAGCCAAAATATTATCTAAAGGATTATAGAAAAAGAGGCTACTTGTATTTAATCCAGGGGGAACTTCTAATGGTTTAACTTTAGCTTCATTTAAATCAATTTTATAAAGCATATCTTCATATAGAAAAATATAAGCACATCCTTCATCATTAAAAGCACAAATTTCTTTTACTTTATTGGCATTTTCAAAAGGTATTCTTATTGTAAAATAAAAATAAAAAGCATTTTTATCTGCTCCAGCAGGTATGTTATATCTATATCCTGAAGGATTTTTTAGTTCTCTAAATGTATCTATATCAACTCCCTCAAGCAGATTATTTTCATTTTTATAGTAGATATTATTTCCTATCTTTATATAGTTTGTCTCTTCTCCATAAACTCCAGAAATTGTAATAACAGATAAAAACAAAAATAAAGCTCCTTCATTCTTAAACATACTATCCCCCTAGATTAACGGTTCTATAAACTGTCTCAAAGGTAAAATACTTTTATTTTTTCTTATCATTTAAAAAATATGCATCACTAAAAGATAAAAATCTTCTAAAATACTTGCAAATTGATATGGAAATGTCACTTCGGGATTTTTGCAGTTTTTCGTTTAGATTCAGATTCTGACCCAAAGCACAACTTTTTCACATCCCGAATAACAAATCCCCTCAGGATTTTTGGCAACAGTTATTACAAAAAGCTTAAATCCAGTTTGTTTCTGCTGTCAAGGATTAATGAAACCGGTCATGAACAGCGTATGAACTCTATCGTAACAGTAAAGGCCCTGTACCGTTCCAATTGTAATAGTCTTAGGCTTCGTCGGCGTACGTCTGGCGAGCTTTTCCCTTTTCACGGAAATCCAGAACCAGAACTCTGAGAGATTTTAGCTTCAGCAAGTTTCAGGATACTTTGTAAGTCCCCCTGGGTAACACTCCTATGGGCACTTTCGATAAACTCATCCATTCGAGGAAAGCCTTCGGATTTCAGGAGTACCGCCTGAATCCCCATTTCAAGCCGGTCTAGCTGACGAACAAAACGAGCCTCGGGGCTTGTACCGGATTCAAATTCTTCCCATAGGGCAAGGAAGCGATCCGCCTCTGGTAAACCCGCCACCACCCTAACAAAGGCCTCCCGTTCCCGCTGGTATTTTTCTTCTTTAGAGATACCATCGGCGGGTGTGATATCTCCCGCATAAACCTCTCCAAGCTCATGGATCAGGGCCATTTCAACACAGCGGTGAATATCTAGGCCGGCAAACTCCTCGGTTTTACCTAGGCGGTTCGACAGAAGTAAAGCCAGCAGAGCTGTGCCAAAGCTGTGATCTGCCACCGATTCGGCCCGAAGCTCTGGAATCCCCCGCTTAAGCCAGCCCTGCCGATACAGACCCTTGAGATCCATCATCCGAACAAAGGCCCGCAGTATCCTCTCAGCCTCTGTCTGGTCTGAGGTGGTTCCGGCGACCGGTGGTGTATCGGCTTCCGGTACCAGACCAGTAGAGTCGGCAAAGGATGGGGAGAAAGGCCCCTGCGTTGCCGTGGCCTCAGAGGAAGACTCATTTACCTGAGAGAAGGGGACCCCAGGGATTCCTTGATGACCATCGGGATACAGGTTACCCCAAATTCTTTTTTCCCCATGATGGAATTTACGCTTCATAGATACAGGAGTCCCTACACTTCTAGGTTTTTCAGTTTCCTTTTTCCCAGGGGAATATAGAGGGCCAAAATAACCCCCAGAAGGAAGAGGGGTAAAATCACCAGGGCTACCCCTAAAAACAGCCATGTCCGAGCCCAGAGAATGGCCACCATGGCAATAATAATCAGTACCAGTAGTTCCAATAATATCATAACCACGGCATTCAAGTTTTGCTTCATGGCCGCCACAGGATTTTCCCAATTAAGCCGGGGGGCTAGGGTATCAATGTAAAGACCTATCATATTAAAAAGAGCCGAAATCACTAAGGACGAAGCCAGTACAAGGCCCCCCAGGGGAAGCTCAAGTTTAAATAAAAAAATGCTCAGGAATACCGCCATCAGTGAACCCAGAAGACCAAACAGAAGGCCATGAAGCAACTTTGCCATAAGGTATAACAAGGGAGAAACCGGCAGGGTTTTTATGTAGCTTATATGTTTTGCATCCCGAGAAAGGGATGTACAAGTAATGCTTGTGGCCGAACCAAGGAAGGCCCCAATCAGGCTGCTGGCCAGCACCTGGTAGAAAGGGGTAAGGGATGTCCTCATGACATTCCGTAGATCCTCCAGGGACCTCTGATTTCCCAGAGAAACCAACAGGCTTATGGCAATTAAAAGGGGAATCAGGATAATAATGAAGGGGCCGTTCAGAAAATAAACCGGTTCCCGGTTCATACTCCGCAGTTCCCGTAGGAGGAGGGCTACCAGTCTTACCTGTGGACCAGAGTTCGTTTTAAGAAAAGCCACCGTTTGGGTTTGATTCAGCCGCTTGATGTGCTGTTCAGAGAACATGCGTATAAGCCTGGTATGGAATGGCGCCAGTATAAAAAAAACTCCGTAGGCCATCAAGAAAAGGCCTCCCACAACTCCCAGCAACAGGGCGGTATACAAAGGACGAGCCGCCTTGAGCAGGGCCTGCAGAATGAAATGGAGAGGTGGTAGTGCATCAAGAAGACGTAAAAAGGTTTCGTTAGAGCCCTGAAGCATGACCATTAATTCTTCTGGGGTAGTAGATGAGTAAAGGAAACGGTTTATAAAAAAATTAAAGAAAAAAATCATTCCCATCATGGCTATCCCGACAAAAACAAGTAGCCGGTCCCGGTTGCGAAAAAACTTACTTATTAATAAAAGTGGAATACTGATACAATAACTAAGGATACTTACAAAAATTGTCCCTATAAGAACGGTGAGAAGGGCGTTTACAAAAAACAGCCAGGGCATCTTCTCCGTGATTCCATATTTCACAAAACCAACACCCATAGTTAAAAGGGCAAAAGAAAAATTGGGAATCGCAAGGGATGCAGCCTTACCCACCAACAGGTAAAGAGGCCGTACCGGCAGGGTCGCCAGGTAGGTTTCCATCTGGTTAGTATACACCGTCGAAAAGCTAGAGATAAAACTTATAAAAGCTATATATAAACCACCATACAAAAGAGCATAGACCAACAAAAGTCGGCCCAGTCCCTGGGGGGCCAAAACTTGATATATCGATGAATATATCTGCCAGGCCATAGACCCAAAAACACCCACTACCCATACCATAAGGAGTATGGTTCCAATCAGTTTCAAAAGGCCCTTCGCAGTGATTTTACCTTGTGGATCTTTTAAGCTAGGAAAAGCATAAAAGGTAGTAAAATAAAAATATGTAATTGAAACTAATGGATTTTTCATGCTCCGCTGCCCCCACTCTCCTTGCCACTTTCCACTAGTTCCAGGAACAGAGACTCCAGGGAACCATCCTTTCCTCGAAGTTCCTTAAGTTCATCCAGGGTACCGGTAAATACAATTGTCCCTTTGTTGATGATGGCAAGGCGGTCACAGAGTCTTTCAGCCACTTCCATCACATGGGTTGAAAAAAACACACACTTTCCTGCCCGGGCCCATTCCCGCATAATTTCCTTCAGGTTAAAGGCCGACTGGGGATCAAGACTAACCAGGGGTTCATCCAGGATCCAGTTGTGGGGATCCGAAAGAAGGCTCCCACATACCATCAGTTTTTGCTTCATTCCCCGGGAGTAGCTGCCGATCTGACCAGAAAGCACATCGGCTATTTCGAAACGTCTGGTATAGACTTCGATCCGTTCCCGCCGGGTTTCCCGGTCTATTTTGTACAGGTCCGCAATAAAATTAAGGAATTCGATACCCTTCAGCCGGCTAAAGAGTTCCGGGTTGTCCGGTACATAGCCGATGCGGGCCTTTGCTTCCAGGGCCCGGGAGGGAAGCTCCAGCCCATCCACGGAAATAAGCCCCCCGTCAGCCTCAAGGGCTCCGGTAATCAACTTGATGGTGGTGGTCTTTCCGGCTCCGTTAGGGCCAAGAAATCCGAAAATACACCCATCAGGAATGGTTAGATCGATAGAATCCAGGGCCTTTGTTTTATTCTTGCTGTAGGTTTTGCTTACGTCTTGTAGGGTAATCATCCCATCCTCCCTTCTTATTGCAGAATAGTTATCTCTACCCGTCGGTTCTTAGCTTTGCCGGCCTCAGTGCTGTTATCCGCCAGGGGTCGTGTGCTCCCCCATCCCTTGTATATAAACCGCTCCGCCGGAATACCCCGGGCGGTCAGTTCATCCACGATTTTTTTAGCCCGCCGAACCGAAAGCTCCTGCTCTGCCGCAGGGCGTCCCACGGCGGCGGTGTGACCTTCCACCAGGATAAGCGGTTGGTTGGGGGAAGAACCCAGGACAGACTTTATGGCCCGGGCAATCAAATCCAGTCGCCCCCGCTCGCTGCTCAGAATTTCGTCTGAATCGGCCACAAAACGGATATCCCGGACGGTAAGTTTTACTCCTTCGGGAACCGCCGCCACTTCTATGTTCTGGGCGGGTAGATCCACCGCACCCTGCCCCTCATCAAGCTGAAAGGCCCCATCCACCGTAACCCCATCGCTTCCTGATCGCAGGGCTATGCCTTCGGGGACTTCTCCTTTCTCTCCTCCAGAAGGTTCAGCCTTACCCGCAGGAGACGCCATCCCACCGGATGCCGGGGGGCTTCTCTTATCATCAGCCCCTATTCCCGCGGCCCCTGGTGCGCCTGGACCGGCGCCAGGGGAACTCCGCCGGTCAGCCAGATCACTTCCTCCACCGCCGGGAGCCCCACCCCCCGCGGTGCCCGTCGAATCGGCACCACCAGCCTTGCCTCCCCCTCCAGGGAGCCCCTCGGGGGCGCCCAATTGTCGGGCCACCTGGGCAAGGACCGCCGAACGGTCAAAGGGCAAGAAACTTTCGCTGAACGTCAGGGTAAACCCCTTGTAACGCACCGAAGAACCATCGGGCCACAGAAAAGTTTCATCCAGGGTATCCCGCATGAGAACAAGCCGCCCATCGGTAACCCGAATTAATATATCCACCACATGGGTTCCACTTGCTTCAGTAAAAGCCCCGCTTCCTATTTTGCCGCTTTGCCCTGAACTCTTATATCGGGTAGCATACTGAGCCTGTATTCGGTATACCTGTTCTCCCTTATAGGACTCCTCACCCAGGAAATGGTACTCCGCAAGGATAGAGAGCTTTACCTGGTTACCATCGTTACGGGGATCGACGATGCGTTCCCCCGACGCAATCCAGGTATCTCCCGGGCGGAGGGGCTTCTCAGGAAACACAGGAAAATTACGGAGCATCGGGTATCCCCGATCATCAACCAATCGAATTGACCCAGTTTTTGAGAGGGTAAATTCAACGGGGATAATATCATCCAGTGGTCTGGCCACTTTCTGTAAATCCCGGAGGGTCTCCTCAAACACGTAAACCCTTCCGCGGTATCGCACCCCCTCGCTTTCCTGAAAGGGATCCAGACGATACCGGGTTTCCCGATAGACATGTCCCGTATATTTACCATTATCATAGCGGGCCCAGTTAGACCGCTCAACCAGTGTATAAGGGCCTGGAAAACTCTGGGTAAGAACAACCCCTGAAGGAGCGGATGGCAGGGGACGTGGGGAAGAAGAAGTGCCCCCCTGATCCTGAGAAAACAGAGAAAAGGGAAAGACCAAATAAATAACAATTGCCCCTATCCCAACGAAGGGAACTCTCCGTTTTTGCATTGGTTTAGTATCATCTAAACCCTTTTATTATGCAAGTAGGGAATACAAAAAACAGGGGGGATCTTTCCTCTCCCTCAAAAGCCCCTTTCATCTCCACCCCACTGACAGACCTATTCAAATTATATATACTTTTACCATGGAGTTATTCCGTTGCCCCTGGTGTCTTTCGGATCCTCTATATATGGACTATCACGATATCGAGTGGGGGACTCCCCTGTGGAACGATAGGGCCCTTTTTGCCCTTCTGGTACTGGAGGGAGCCCAAGCAGGGCTCTCATGGCTTACCATCCTTAAGCGGCGCCAGGGCTACCTTGATGCGATGGATCGCCTCGATCCCCTCCGGCTTGCCCGGTATACCGAAAAAGACATAGATCGGCTCTGTCAGGATCCCCGGATCATTCGAAACCGGCGGAAAATAGTGTCGGCTATTTCCAATGCCCGGGCCTTTCTTAACCTTCAAGAGAAAAAAGGAAGTTTTGCCCAGTGGCTGTGGGGTTTTGTAGACGGGAAGCCCCTGGTAAACTCGTGGAATGATATAAAACAGATACCGCCTAGCACCCCCCTTTCTGAACGGATTTCCCGGGAACTTCAAAAAGAGGGTTTTTCCTTTGTGGGCCCCACCATTGTATACGCGTATATGCAATCGGCGGGCCTGGTAAACGATCATTTAGTACGGTGTTTTCGGCACAAAGAGTTAACGGGGAAACAGTAAAAGTCCTGTAAAAAGGCCCAATCGACAGAAATCTTTCTTGCTTGAATTGCACCAATATCGGCCCTGGTGTATACTACCTCTACACCGGAGGCTCGATGTAAGAATACCGCCGGAGGTGATTTCCCGGTTCCCTTTGTATGGTATTGGAAGGCAAGGGTAGATAGGGGAACCAAACCGGTAATGCGATATCCGGGAGGGTTGTGATGTACAAACGGGATATTCTGCCTTCTCGTCCCAGTCCGGTAGAAGAAGGGAATCCTATTTTTGGGACCTGGACCAAGGCCTTTGACGATGTGAACCTGCTGAGCATTAAACACCCCTTCTCTACCCATCTTCCTAAGTTTATAAAAAAATATCGAATAAAAGAGTGGCAAAGCTTCCAGATTCAAAATGATACCTACTATCTCACGGTAGTGGTAAGCAATGTGCGCTATTTCCGGATTGCCCAGGTTTTTGTATGGAATAAGGAGAGCAAAGAAAAACTGCTTTTCCGTAAGGTCCTGCCCTTCGGAGCATGGAAATTACCCCGGAGTCTGTCTAATGCGGCCTTTACCAGCCGGAGTTACGGATTCTACATTCGAATTCATAACTGGCTCGATGCGGATCTTATCGAACTTGACCTTGACGTAGAGCCCACCAAAAAACGGCCGTCCTTCACGGCCCACCTGGAACTGGATTTTGCGCGACAGAAAACCACCCCTATGGTAACCCACCTTCCCTTTTCAGAACGACGATCCATGTATTCGTTCAAAACCATGACCAGTGTACGGGGGGACCTCGTGTTTGGGGGACAGCATCTCTCATTTAGCCCCGAACGCACCGCAGGGCTATTCTTTGATTACAAGGGCTTTTTCCCCTATCGAATGCGACACCTGTGGTGCAATGGTTTTTCCTACCATGAAGATAAACAGCTTTTTGGATTTAGTATTGCCGAAGGCCAGACCCGGGACACCTTTCGATATAACGAAAATGCCCTCTGGTTCAAAGGGGAACTTACCCCTTTGCCACCCGTAAAAATCACCATGCCCGAGGGCCCCGAATCGGACTGGGTGATTCAGGACCTGGAAGGCATGGTAGATCTTACCTTTACTCCCCAGGAAACGATCCGCTTCGGCTTCAATTATTTTGTCGCCCATAGTGAATACATCGCTCCCTTTGGGGTATATAATGGGATGTTAGTAACCAGAGATGGGATACAGATCCCCGTCCGTAACCTCTGGGGAACGGGCGAAAAATTGTACTTACGGGTGTAAGATTTATGGCAAAACGCCCACCGGCAATTTATGAACCAGGAGAATTAGATCGGATTCGTCAGAAATTAGGGCCCCTTGACCCTGAGGAGGCCCGCCAATTAGCCCAAAAATTGGGCGGGGAAGTAGGGGTAGAAAAAACCTACATTCCTCAACGAGAACATCCCCATCGCAAGGGTAGAGAAGAAACGGTCTCCGTTTCGGTGAAGGGAAGTGCTCCACGCCATAGGGTAGAAGTAATCGAACAAGAAGACGAAACGAAGGGGTGGCGAAAAAGTAAAAAAAACCCATCGTCGGCCAGCGAGGATGATCCTACCAAAACCTTCCATCTCTCGTATCGAGAACGGGTAAAAATGGATCGCTGGGCCAGCGATGTCACCTTTGAAATAAAAAGCCCCATCCAGGTACTGTTTTCCATCCTGTCGGTCTTTAAAGATCCGCCGGATCTCGTATACCATCGATTTGTCACCGAGCGGATGAATGAGTATTACAGCAAACTAGAGGCCCTCGTTACCGCCGTCCGGAGCCTTTTACCCCGAAACAATGTACACCGGAACGAAGCATTTAGGCTCCGCTACCCCTTTGCGTATCAGGTTATGGACACCCTCCGCTACTGGAACATTGAACTTATAACCAGCGAACTGGGACGTCTCCAAGCCCATCCCCGGACGGTACAGGTTTCGGATTTCTCAGATATCCTCAAGGCCTTTTACCGTCCAATCATCCTTCTGGAACAATTAGATATAGAACATCACGTTAAACCCCTTTTTAAGATCCTCTATACCTTTTTGTATCAGGAAAATCCCCAGGAGGCTCAGCAAAAACACCAGGCCATGGTTCGCAAAGCCCTCGTCAATTATCCCCTGGTAATGAAAAATATCCGGTATCTCTTGTATCCCCTCCTGATGAAACTGCTTTCCGATCGATGGTTTGATTACGAAGACTTCTTTAAGTGGCGAAAAAACAGGATCTATCACTTCTTGCAGATTAAAGAAAGCGATCGGCTGTCTCCACCCGAACCAGAAGATTTGGGCCCCCAGGAACCAAAAGGAAAAGAGGAAAATACCAGTACTGATACAGTAATGGAGGAAGAGGATATTCCTTCCCTTGTCAAAGAATCTGATCAAAATTCTCAGAAAGCAGAAGCTTCTCCGGAAACAACCAGTGCCCATTCCACTCAGGAGGGTCCAGGGGAAACAATAGAGAAAAGTGCTGTTTCTTCAGTAGAGGCTCTCCCCCGGGCTGTAAACAAAGGGCTGGATACCTTAGGACACCTTTTTCCGGGCATTCCCTGGCAGCGTCTAGCGGAATACCCCGATCTGTATCCGTACTTTTCGCGGGTCTTTGATTTTCGCCGGGGCTATGAACTTATTCATCCCCGGGACCCCATGCTCCACATTGCGGTGCTCATGCATATTCTGGAAGAACTCTTTTATGGGCTACGCTATGTTCGTTTCGGTATTATTAATACCGAACACACCGACCCAGCCCGCATCGACGACACAATCAGTCGCATCATTACCAATTGGCACGAATACATCGAACGAATCCTGGAAAAAGATTACCTCCATCGTCTGGATGAATACAATGAAGCCCTTACAACCGCCAGCGACAGCCGTTCTTCCAGTTTTACCAAACGGCTCCTTTTAGAGATTAACTGGATTAAACGCCTGTATTTTCTTCCTTACCACACCTTCGATTCCTTCGGGCCACCACCTTTTAATCGGAACGAAATCACGCCTATCTACTCAGAAGTCCATAGCCTTAAGAAAATCCTTACCCTGGTGGCGGCGGATATCGAGGAGGCTATAAAAAAAGGAGGGGCCGAAAAACAGGTGACCTGTTCTACCCTGGATAATCCCTGGGAACCCTACGTGTTTCAGATCCCCAATCCCCTTTCGGTCCGGCTTGATGCTCTTTTAGGGGGAAAGAAATCCAGAAAAAAAACCAATGCGGCCCTTATCTTTTTCACCATCGCGGTGGTAACGGTCCTGGACCACATCATGAACAACCAGCAGAGTTGGGCCTACTCTGAAAAAACAGCGGGACCCCTCCGTTCCGCGGAAGAAGAACTTTCCGAGGGCCTATCCGCCCTGGCAAGTCCCGATCCGGAGGCGCTCTTTAAGGAATCCTTAAAGAACCGGGAAAGCCCGGCCGAGTAAGCATGGCTGTCTCCCGCATCCCTACGGCCGCCCTTCTTACTCTCTTAATCCGCCCCAGGGATCATGGCCGGGGCTAGCAACGCCCTACGTTTTTAATATCTCTTCCAATGTTTGTACGGCCAGGGGGTCCAATTTGCCGCAGGACGCTTCCTCCTGTATAATCTCCAGAGCCTGGCCAGGGGAGACCGCTTTCTTATAGGGCCGGTCTGCGGCGGTCAAGGCATCATACATATCCGCCACCGCCAGGAGTCGGCCGGCGAAAGGAATAGCCTCGGCCTGGAGACCCTCAGGGTAGCCGGACCCATCAAGTTTTTCGTGGTGGGTCTTTACGATGAGGGGAATCTGGCTATACTCTGGCGGCCAGGGTATTTTCTTTACAAACTCATAGGAATACACCACATGTCGCTGGATTAGCTCCCGCTCTTCATCATTAAGGCTTCCCCGGCGGATAGAAAGGTTTCGAATTTCTTCCTCTGTCAAAAGAGGAATCTCCTCTCCATCCACACCCCGTACCGAAGGGAGCGGAACAGAAAGGATCCGCTCGATAATCCGGGCCGGGTCTTCGTCGGTAAGGCTTGGCTCATTCAAGTGTTCAATCCGGCGGGTAACCTCTACCAGTTCTTCTAAGATTTTCTCCCGTTCCATATCGAGGTGCTGGAGGGTTTCCGCAGAAGGGGATTGGCGCCGCAGGGCAAAATCTAATTCCAGGGAACGACGAAGATACTTAAGCCGCAGTTGCAACTTCTCGAATTCCCAGGGATAGAGCTTCTTGGCCTTTACAAAAACCGCCGGTTCTATATAGACCTTGCCAAAATCGTGGAGGAGCCCCGCATACTCCAGGGCCTTTATCTCGTTCTCAGAAAAAACAGGGCCCTTCCCCTCTTCTTCCTGTTTCCGGTTAATCCGGCGGGCCAGCTGGACCACCATCATGGCCACCCGCTGGGAATGCCCGCAAGTAGCAGGGTCCCGCTGTTCCACCGCATCCACCGCGGCCCGCACAAATTCTTCAAACTGGGACTGAATCTGCCGGATAAGCCGGGCGTTTTCGATGGCGATGGCGGCCTGATTTGCGATGGCCTGCATCATGGAAAGGTACCGTTCCTTAAAGGGAACCACGTAGGTTTCTACATCTTCGGGGGTCCGCAAAATAATCCGATGGGCATCCTGTACCTGTTCTCCTTCTTTAGAATTGATGAGCTGAATCACCCCCATTACGGAACCATCATAGGTAAGCATAGGTACTACAAGCATGGAACGGGTACGATAGCCATAGCGAAGATCAAAATTGTTATTGAAACGAAAGGGTACATTGGGCGGTAAATTATACACATCGGGGATGTTCAGGCTTTCGCCGGTTAACGACACATACCCCGCAATGGATTCGGTTGTCCGGGGCATGGTAAAGGTTTCATATTGAACGGGTATGGAATGGTTGTAACTGTAGGTAAAGCGCAGCCACTCCCCCTCGGGGCCCCCTTCCACAAAGAAGATACTACCCCCATCGGCCCCTGTAATATCCTGACTGATATGCAGGATTTTTCTTAAAAGCTGGTCCAGATCTTTCTCTCGGACCAGTTCTTTCCCAATTTCTATCATCCGGAATTGATCTTCATAGACATCCTGCAATTCCCGATGGGAAAGATTCGCTTCCATACTTAAAAACCTCCCTCCCCTTCTGGCATAAATACCAGAGGGTCCTCCATAAGCCCCATGGAGCCAGTTCTTTTCAGCGTTTCCTGAGCCAGCTTAAACAGAACATCCGGCGCTAAGGGGTCCGTCATCTCCCGTATCTCTTCGTGACGCAAATAATACAAAAAACACCGAACCTGCTTATCAGAAAAAGCGGGGGCTCCGAGACGATAACATTCCAGTTGCACCCGATGGAGTTCGGGAAGTATTTCTTTATCGGTTTTAAAATCGACAATAATGCATTCTTGCTCGGTTTCATATATAAGATCCATGGCCCCCCGAACCAGAATGGACTGGAAAGGCCCCTTTTCATCTGAGGAGAAAAGGGGAAGATGGAACAGGAAAGGAAACTCAAAGCAATAGTTTGATGAGCGAAGCACCTCGTGACCATAGGGACTCTGGAAGAAACGAAGGGCCTGCTCTAAAGCTTCCGTGACCAAAGTTTCTTGCTTTTTTTGGGGGACCCCCAGCCGGGAAAAAGAACGCCGCACCGACGAGGGTAGCGCCTCCATGAGTTCTCCCACGGAGAATTGCCGCCGCCATGTTTCCAGGGTTTCATCAAAGAGTTCCCCTTGCAAGGACTGCCCGCCTTCTCTTTTCGGCGGGCTTTTTTCATTGGCAAAAGGTGCCCTCCCTTCCGGGTCCTGGTTCGCCAGGCCCCGCAGTCGAGGGAACACATAGGCCAGGATACTGTGAGAAAGGGTCCCAAAGGTAGTTTCAAGGCTCTCTTCTTTCGCTTCCATGATGTACCCAGCGTGGCTAGGCTCTGTTTTGGCAGCCGCAGAACCATTGGCCGGCGGGGCCAGTTCCTTCGTCGGGGCCGGCAAAATTGGTTCTCTGGAGAAGGACAGCGACGACGCTGCCTCTTTTCGGTCACCCTGGCTTTGCCCTCCATCCTGAGCCCCGATGTGAAGGACGAACCTTTTTTCCCCTTGCCACACCACCTCCATGGCGGTGGGGCTCGTCCACCAGGGGAAGGCCAGGGGAGGCTCTAGTATGACCGATTCCCCGTACTTCGTTCCTTCCCCGGGAGGTTCTTCTTGTTCGGCCCCCTTTCCACGCATCGAAGGATTTTCTTGTAGTACTGCGCTACGGCCTGCCAGGGTAACCGTTGCATCCCCTTGAACATCTTTCTGGAAGGACGGCCTATTTTCGACGAGAGACAGTCTTTGCTTCCGGGCAGCTTCAATGCCCTCTTCCAGGGCTTTTTTATCAAGCAAAGGAAGAGGGGCCAGGCTATACAGGGCTGGATCCATGCCGTTTTCTGCCCCAAAGGCAGAGGCAAGGAGATCAAAGAAGGTTTTTTCTTTCTTGTCATCATTTGGCAGAGGAGCCTGAAAAATACGGCGCAGACTTTCTTCCGATGGTTCGTGTGTCGATGGGGCCCCTTTTTCTGGCGGTCCTTCCCGGCTGTCCGAATCTTCCTGTTTTTTTAGGCCCCTTCGCCGGCCCGCAAAGATAAGCCGTTGTTCTGCCCGCGTCGCGGCCACATACAAAAGCCGCTTAAATTCCGCAAAGGCCTTCTTCGCTTCTTCTTCTTTTGTTATTTCAAAATAGTAGGACCTTACCTTCTCCTCTTTTTTCTTTGCGGGATCCTCAAGCACCACGATGGGCCCCCACTCAGGGTGCCAGTAGTACAAGGAATCCATCCTTTCCCCCTTCAGGGAACTCCCACAGAGGGGAATAATGACCACCGGGAACTGGAGGCCCTTGCTTTTATGAATGGTGAGGAAGCTTACCTCATTCTGGGCTTTCTCTCCTTCTCCATCAATGCCGGTTAACCGCTCCTTTGATCCAATCCGGGGGGCCAGTTCATCTACAAAGGCCGCCGCCGAAAGGCCCCGGCGATCCGCATCCAGGGCAAGGTGATAGAGGTATTCAAATTGGTCCACGAGGTGACTTCCCCGGGGGTGTTGGAGAAGATACGTCCGATACCCCCATTCATACCACAGGCTTGCCATAAGGGCCGCAAGACCCACCTTGTCGATTTTTTCCTGGATAAATTCGTACAATTGACGCCCCAGTTCATAACGGCGTCGCTCCTCCCGGGAGTTTTTTTCTGCAGCACCGTCGCTCCACCAATGGGAAGGCGGGTCCGGAGGAAAGGGGAACGAGGCGCCGCCCGGGCGGGTCGCATCATAGAGGATACGGCTCGTCACAAGGTCACCGAGACCAACCAGGGGAGAACGGAGCACCGTCCCATAGGCATTGGTGTCCCGGGGAGCAAGCGCCAGCCGAAAGAGGGCATACATATCGTGGACAGGACCTTCAGTAAAAACCCCCCGGGGGTCAATGGCCCGATAGGGAATACCTATCCGCTGAAAGATCTGTTCAAACACCCCCTGATGGGTGGTGGTACGAAAGAGCAGGGCCACATCTCCAAAGTGGAACTCTCCTTCCCTAACCCCTTTCAGAATTCGCTGGGCAATACAGAGGGCCTCCGATTCATTGCCGGTTTTAAGGTCCTTTACCTGGGGGGTATCTTCTTCGGCCAGGTATATCTCCACCCGTTTTGTCTGTTGAGGGGGACCCTTTGGGCGGACAGCGGGATCAGATGGGATTTCCCGGTCATGGCCCCGTTCTTCAGAGAAGGGATAGAGGGCGTCAAAACGGTAGGTTGCCTCATAGGGCGGCACCTCTTCAGAGGGGGAGGGGAAAACCCTACGGAAAAGGGCGTTGAAAAAAGCGAGCAGCTCTTTAGCGGAGCGATAATTATTTTGAATATGGAGTACCGGTGGGAGACCCGGAGGATTGGCCCGGCTCAGGTCCTGTGCCAGGGAATTAAACACCGTGACATCGGCCCCTCTGAATCTATAGATCGATTGCTTTTCGTCCCCTACAAAAAAAAGCTTGTTCTCTTCCAGGTCCTCCGGTAAGGGGATGCCATCGCAGAGGCGGTCCCGTTTTTCTGCAAGCAGAAACAGGAGATCCCGCTGGAGTCCATTGGTGTCCTGGAACTCATCAATCATGATGGCCCGAATTTCTTCTTTGTAAAATTGGCGGAGGGCCCTATCGTTTTTTAGAATATCCAGGGCAAGTTCAGAGAGGTCCCGAAAAGAAAGAAGGGCCCTCTGGCGTCGCTCCCGGTTAAACCGCTGGGCAAAATCATCCAGAACAATGCCCAGGGCCTGATAAACTTCTTTGTAAATCACAAAGATTTCTACCTGTGCCAGTTTTTCCTTCACCTCTCTCAGTTGGGTAAGAAGCTCCTTCCACTCCACAAGAAAAGGCCTGGTAAGCCGGCCCTTGGGCATACCCGTTTCTTTAGCCCACCTGAGAAACTCGGCGGGCAACTTCCCCGTCCTTTCATATTCCCCGGCCCAGCGCTCTAACATTCGAAGTGGCTCTTGATAGTTCTGGGGGACCTCATAGGTTTCTCCCAGGGCTACGAATCTCTTAAGAATTTCCTCCCCTTCGTCTTGTTTTCTTTGATATTGTCGCTCCGCGTCCTGTAACAGGCCCTCGAGAGCCCCGGTAAATGTTTTTTGAGGGATTAACGAAACATGTTCGATGGCGAGGTTAACAAAAAAATCCTCCACCACCCTATCAAACGACGCCAAGGCCACGAGGGTACGGACCGCCCTATTATCCCGGTGTTCCATCAAACATTCCAGGGCACAGTGGCGGGCCAGGTCTTCCAGCGCCAGGGGCTCCACCATAAAAGAAGGAGAAATGCCATAGGTGGTACACCCACTGCGAACAATAGTGGCGCAGAAGGAATCGAGGGTAGCGATTCGGGCTTCGTGGAAATGTTCCAGTTGTTCCGCAAGAAACCCATCGGGCCCCTGGAGATGCTCTTCCTGTAAACGCCGATAGATACGGTCCAGCATTTCCATGGCCGCTTTGCGGGTAAACGTTAGGGTAAGGATCGAGCGAACCGGCAGCCGCCGTTCCTTTACAAGCCGCACGTACCGTTCACTGAGAATAGCCGTTTTTCCCGACCCTGCCCCGGCGGCAACTACCACATTGTGATCCGCCTGACAGGCCGCTTCTTGAAAGACATCCAGTTTCATAGGTGCGTATCTCTCCATTCTTCAGGAGCATAGCCCTTCCATCGTCCCGAAAGGCGATCCGCCGCAAAAGGAACTCGACACACGGACCGAACCGAACAATCCTCACACACCTCTTGATGCTCCAGGTCCGGTACGGGGAAATCCCCCGATTCAAGGGCCTCAATGTATGCTTCACAGAGCCAATCCACCATCTCAAGGGTAGCTTCGTAGTCATCCCGGGTAACTGGTAAACGGCGCCTGTTCGCTGCAGATCCTATGGGATCAATCACCTTCTGCAGATTTCCCTCTTCTAGCGAATACAAGCGGGCCCGATTCACCTTTCTGCATTTTGCCTCTATCGGGGTGTGTTCCACCATCCGGATATACGCCGCTATTTGAAGGTCGTACCTGTTTTCCCGGGAGGGAAGGGTGTTTTCCTGGAAAAGCAGGGCCCCCGGATCGGGAAGCCGCTTTCGCTTAAAATCGGTAATCATGAGGTTCCCCTCCCTGTCCATCGTCAAAAGGTCAATTCGTCCAGCCAGTCGGTAGGGAGAACCTTCGCCTTCTTTTCGAGGCAAGGCATAGGAGGCCCCATCGAATTCCACCCCCACGATGCGGTGCCCTGAGAGGTTCTCCATATCCTGGGCCAAGTAGTCCCGTAGACGTCCCCCAATACGGGTAATCAGCATGTTGTAAACCTCTTCCTGGAATACCCCCTCCTGGCGCGTAAAGGTCTTTCGTACCGCTTCGATATGGGTATCGAGAATTTTCTGATACCGCTCCAATTGCCCCCTTTCGAGGGTCCCCTCTTTCTGCAGTTCCTTAAAAAAGCCCTCCAGAATAGCATGGTACACCAACCCCTCGTCTCGGGCATCCACGGTGACCACCTCTGTTTCCAGTTCCTGTATCCGCAGGGCCTGCTGCAAAAACCACGCATAGGGGCAGCGAAGAAAGAGGTTTAAGCTCGAGGGGGAAATTTCGTTTTTGAATCGAGCTTGTATTTCTTTTAACAGGGTCGAATCCTCCAGGGATTCTCGCCGAAGGTCATACCAGAGGTGGCCCCCTCCCTGGGGGTAGTGCCGCCGGGCAAGGCGCGTGGCCGCAAGGGCCTGGGCAGCGGTTTCTGAACCACCCAGGGAATCGCGCTTCTCGTAGGGATCCTGCTGGAACACCCAGCTAACCAGATCCCCCAGGGATATTCCCGGCGACATACGGGGAGCCTGTCCTGGCGAAGAGGCTCCCCCGGGATTCCACTCCACAATCCGGAGGGCCTGATGGGGCAAACAATAGGAACCATCCAGGGTCCGCTGGGGAACCGTAAAAAACACCACGTCACTCCCCCCTTTATAGGCCTCGATAAAAAAGGGAGTAAGGTCCTTGTTTTTTATTCCCAGGGCGGCCTTCCGATCTTCCCGCACTAAGGGGCCCTCATCAGCCGCCACGGAAAGGGCGTCCTGGCTGGCATTCATCACGATATGCAGGGGACCCCCACAGCCTGCCGCAACCCGGTAAGGATATACCCGGATTCCCGCCCCTTTCCCCTGGGTCACATAGGGGGTTTGCTTCAGGTGCTGGATAAATAACGCATAGGGGTTCTCTACCGCAAAATCCTGTAAAGAGGTCTCAAGACGAATTAACTGTTCAAGCTCATCCTGGGCAATCGCAAAGACCGGATCCACCAGGTCATCCATGACAGATCGATCGATAAAAGCGGTGATAAACTCATCAAGATATTTCTTCAGCTTCTCAAAAGAGGGGGCAGCAAGACACTTCTGGACCTGTCGTTTGAGTCTCTGATAGTACGCTTCTAATTCCGTCACCGCCGGTCCATACCACCCTTTTGCGACGAGGTCCTGGTCCGAAAAGTCCTTTACCTTTTTAAAAGTTTCAAGCCATACATCCTGGGGCGTCTCTCCTTCCCGAAAGCCCGCAAGACAACGAAAGAGTTTCCCAAATTCCAGAAGCCATAGATTCTTTTTTCGTTCTTTCCAGGGGATTGCCCCATCTTCCAGAAAGTAGCGAAGGGCATCGTAGGACCAGAGGGATGCTTCTACTTCCTGCATCCGGAGGAAAAAACTTCCCCCCGGTAATTCGGCCAAAAAGCGCCCCTGTTGAATCTGGAGGGGCACATCCCGCAGGGCGCTTTCCAACTGCAGGAGTTCCCGGTACTTTTCCAGTTCCGGTATCGATATCAGGATATCCTGACAACGGTAAAGGCCACGCTGGAGGAGTTCCCGCAGCAACAGCACCACGAATCGAACCTCTTCCCGGATCGTAGAAAAAGAGAGAGCCCCCTGGTGCAGCCCCCGGAGTAGGGTGGTAAGACGCGCACTTTTCTCCTCTTCCGAAGGTCCGATAGCCGGAGAATCCAAAAACGGGGTTTCTTTGTGCTGGCGCTGGGCTTCGTTTTCTGGAACGTCGCCGGCTCCCCCCTTTTGCAGGCCTCCTCGGTCCAGCACGGAAAGGGGAACCCTTTTCACTCCAGAGGGCAGGGCCCCTTCAAATTGATCCCAATCTTCCAGTAATTCGGGGAAAAAGATAATCCACTCAGCGGGATTCCCCGAGAACACCCCTTCTCTCCAGGAGGGCTCAAAAAAACCCTGTTTTGTAAGGAATTGGGCGTACCAATGATACAAAAGAATTACATCTCGATAGTACGGGTCCTGTACCTGCTGAAACCAGGACGGCATCGAGAAGGATAGGCCATCTGAGAAAAAGAATGGCGCCGATGTGGAACCTTCGGGGGCGGAGCCGGCCCTTCCATCCTGTTTAGTTCTGGCGGTCTGGTTTGCAATGGCCTCAACTATTTTTTTAAGAGCCGGAAGGAGTTCCGCCACGTAGGGCACAAAGACCTGATATTCCGCCGCATAAGCGTGTGGAATGAGCTGATACAAAAGGAGCTTCCCTTCCTGGGTGTGTGTTTTATTTTCTCTTAAACAGTGGGTAGCAAAAAGGAGCCGTAACAGTCGATTAGCGGGCCGGAGTTTTTCTTCCCGCTGCGAAAGGGCCTCTTCCTTAAACACGTCCCAGGCAATAAAACGCCGCAGGTCCAGGGGCTTACCGGTGGCCACGCAGGTGGTTTCTGCCCAATGCCGGGCAACTACCGAGGAAGGGAAAACAAAGCGAACCGTTCTATCCTGGAGATGGTTCAAAATGATGGGAAGCACACCCGCAGAAAGGTCCATGGAGATAGTATAGCATGGATAGAAAAAAAGTATGAAGGAGCGCTGTGGCCTTTTGAAGGACCCGGCTAGCGGATAACCCCTTCAGGGAACAACTTCATCGAACGATAAGAAGATGCCGCTCTTCTGCAAGGAAGGGGACCTCCACAGGGATGGCCTGCCAGTTCCCCGCCAGCGACACCTTTTCAAGAGGGACCATTTCTTCTGTTATCTTTTCCCGGCGCCCCTTATAGGCCGCAATGAGCCCACCCGGCGTTAACCTCTCCCGCATGGTTTTAAGTAGTTTCGCATCCAGGGGATGGAAGGCCCGAAAGGTGATGATATCAAAGGGACCGCTCCGGGAACGCTCAAGGTCGCTCTCTTCCACCCGAACCGAGGGCAGGTGCAGAACCGCCAGGGTGTTCTGCAAAAAACCTGCCCGTCGTCCCATCCGTTCTATCAGGGTGATACGCCAATGGGGACAGCAGATCGCCAGGGGGATCCCCGGCAAGCCCGCTCCGCTCCCCACATCGGCAAGCGTAAGCGGGGCGATGGGGGCCCTCTGGGCCGCCGAGGACTGGTCTTTTCCCCCGGCAAGGGAAGCAGGGGAAGGCTGCTCAGGACGCCATTCTTTCCCTTCCCCTTCCAACAGGTTAAGCAGTATCCCCAGGGGAGCAAGAGAATCGAGGAGGTGTTTTACCACCAATTCTTTTCGATCCGCCGTGCCCACAAGACCATAGACAGGATTAAACAGCTCTATTTCATCGATATACTGCAAGAGAAGCCCCTGGGTCTCCGCTTCCCGCCCTGCCAGAAGTTCCTTAAACAGGGGATACCGCTCACAGAGGGTGCTTATTCCTTGCGAAAGGAGTTCCTCCTCCCTCACCGTTTTTTATCCTTCTCCTGCATTTTCCGAAGGGCCTCCGCAAAGGGATTGTACATGGTACCATCATCGTCCCTATCATTTCTTCCAGAGGTTTTTCCTGGTCCCCACTGGTCCTTTGCGGGTTTTCCAGACTGATGGGGACGTTCAGAACCGGACACCGCACCACCCCCGGCCGGCGCTTTCGCTGTGGTTACCACAACGCGGCGCTTTTCTCCTTCTTTTTTCGCTCCCCCAATCGCTGGCTTTGCGGCGGCCGTGGCCGACCCACTTCCACTCGATTGGCTCTTCAGAGAAAGGCTGATGCGCCGCCTATCCGTATCAAGACCAATGATGCGGAACTGCCGCACATCCCCCACCTTGAGCACTTCCATGGGATCCTGCACAAAGTGATCGGCCATCTCGCTGATATGGAGCAGGGCCGTTTCTTTTATCCCCAGGTCCACGAAGGCCCCAAAGTCCACCACATTTTTCACCTTCCCCGTGACCACCATCCCTTCCCGCAGGTCTTCAAAAGACACTACCCCTTTTTGCATCACCGGTTTGGGGTAATCTTCCCGGGGGTCCCGGTTGGGCTTTTTCAATTCCTCTTCCAGATCCGTCAGGGTGGTGTCTCCCACCCCATATTTTTCTTTAAGGAGTCTTCGATCTTCCGCCGAAAGGCTCCCCTTATTTTTAAGGATCCCGTAGATTTCCCGGGCAATTTCGTAATTTTCGGGGTGAACCCAGGTATTATCCAGGGGATCGGGGCTTTCGGGGATTTTTAAGAAACCGGCACACTGCTCAAAAGTCTTGGGGCCCATTCCCGGCACCTGGAGAAGCTCCTGCCGACTGAGGATCTTCCCCTTTTCCTCCCGGTATTTCACCAATTTCTTAGCCAGGGAACTGTTAATACCCGACACATACTTAAGGAGCGAAAAGCTCGCCGTATTCAGATTTACCCCGACATTGTTCACCACCGACTGGACTACTTCATCCAGGGTTTCGGAAAGCTTCTTCTGGTTCACATCGTGCTGGTATAACCCAACGCCGATAGACTTAGGATCAATCTTGACCAGTTCCGCCAGGGGATCCTGCAAACGCCGACCAATGGAGATAGCCCCCCGGATGGTAAGGTCCAGGTCGGGGAATTCCTCCCGGGCGATGTCGCTGGCCGAATACACCGACGCCCCGTCTTCATCCACCACGGTATACAGGACCTCCAGACTGTTTTCGCTAATCACCTGGGAAACCAGTTCCTGCACTTCGTGGGTGCCGGTCCCGTTCCCCACCGCAATGAGTTGAACATTGTAACTTTTAATCCCTTCAAGGAGAGTTTTCTTTGCTTCCTCCGGCCGATGCTGGTAGATAACAAAACTTCCCAGGTATTTGCCGGTCTCATCAAGGGCGGCGCACTTGGTCCCCGTCCGAATACCGGGGTCAATGCCCAACACCCGGGTCCCCTTAATGGGCTGCTGCATGAGAAGATTCTTCAGGTTCTGGCTAAAGACAGAAATACCGTGATCATCGGCGGCTTCGCTCTGATCGCCCCGGATTTCCCGGATAACCGCGGGGGACAGAAGGCGTTTAAGCCCATCCTCGATAGCCGTTTTATGATAGTCGTTATGAATCAGGTAACGACTCTGGAGCAGTTCCGTAGCCCGGTTTTCGTCCACATCGATGGTTACTTCCAGTTCTCCTTCCCGTTCGCCCCGATTAATCGCCAGGATCCGGTGGGGCTTAATCTGAGAAAGGGGTTCCTGGTAATCCCAATACATCTGGTAGGTGCTGGTCTTTCGTTTTTCTTCGTCCCCCAGGCCTTTTACGATGATTCTCCCATCGGCAAGATAGAAATCCTTAATTTTCTTGCGATTATCCGGGTCCTGGGCGACCTCTTCGGCAATGATATCCATCGCCCCCTGCAGGGCATCGTCCACGGTAGGCACCGAAAGCTCAGGATGTTCGGGATCCTCCTTGATGAATTCCCGGGCCTTCTCCCGCAGGGGCGCCGCCTCAAGTTCCTTCATGGCCACAGCCAGGGGTTCAAGCCCTTTTTCTTGAGCCACCATGCCCCGGGTTTTCTTTTTCCGTTTGAAGGGAGCATAGATATCTTCTAATTCCGCTAATGTGGCGGCCTTCGTTATGTTTTCATAGAGGGTCTCTGTCAGTTTTCCCTGCTCAAAAATGCTCCGGATAATCTCAATCCGGCGACTTTCCAGGTTCTTCCCGCTGGTAAAAAGGTGATCTATTTCCCGTACCTGGACTTCGTCCAGGCTTCCCGTTTTTTCTTTCCGGTATCGGGCGATAAAAGGAACCGTACACCCTTCGTTAAAAAGGCTGATAACCGCTGAAACCTGACTCAGGTTAATCGAGAGGGTTTCAGCAATCCGTTTCATCAAGGCCACTTCGTTGACCACGAGACTATCAATAAATTCCTGTGTTAATTCCATGGGGCAAAATTGTACTCAGGGCTTTGAAAAAGTAAAGAGGCTGAACCTCCAGAAGGCGGCGCTTTTGCATGCATTCCTGTTTTTAAATGAATTAGCAGAAAATAGATATTTTTGCAAATATATATCATAAAATATTATATAATGCGGAATACTCTTGAATAAAACAACAAATAAGCATATTTTCTATATTTATCATGAATCTCAATTCGTTTCTTAAAGAAAAGGGGGAATTTGTTCCCCGAACCTTCGAAATAGGAAAAGCCTTTCCGTATAGCCGAGAAAATTTAGTCAAAGACCTTATCGCGGGGCTTACCGTCGGGATTGTGGCCCTTCCCCTGGCCATGGCCTTTAGCATCGCCGCGGGGGGTAGCCCCGCCCAGGGATTGTATACCGCCATCTTTGCTGGTTTTTTCATTAGCCTCCTCGGCGGGAGCCGTTACCAGATTGCGGGACCTACGGGGGCCTTTGTTGTCATCATCTACGGCGTAATTTCCCGTCAGGGGATGGAAGGGCTTATTGTGGCCACCCTGTTAGCGGGGCTTATGCTCATAGTGATGGGCCTTTCGGGGCTTGGTCGGCTCATTAAATTCATCCCCTATCCGGTTACCACCGGCTTTACCACCGGCATAGCCCTGTTAATCTTCTCTCAACAGGTAAAGGATTTCTTAGGCCTTTCCATCGAAAAGGTGTCCCCCGAATTCTTTGAAAAATGGGTTCAGTACATCGAAAACATCGGGAGCTTTAATCCCCTCACCCTGACGGTAGGGATGGGCACCATTCTTATCATCGTAGGAATCCGCCGGTTCTTTCCCCGGATTCCCGCTTCGGTGGTGGGGGTAACCATCGCCACCCTGGTATGCGTCATCTTCCGCTTACCCGTCGAAACCATTGGGTCCCGTTTTGGGGCCATCCCAGCAAGCCTTCCCCTCCCCCACATACCGTCCTTTCAGTGGGCAACCCTTCGGGCGGTGTTTCCTGACGCGGTGACCATCGCCCTCCTGGCGGCAATAGAGTCCCTTCTCTCGGCGGTGGTGGCCGACGGTATGACCGGCGACCGCCACAAGGCAAACATGGAACTTGTGGCCCAGGGAGTGGGGAACATAGCGAGTGCCCTTTTTGGGGGAATCCCCGCAACCGGCGCCATCGCCCGCACGGCCACCAACATTAAATCGGGGGCCCAGAGCCCCATAGCGGGGATGGTCCATGCCCTTACTCTTCTTCTCTTTGTGTTATTCCTGGCGCCCCTCGCGTCGGTCATTCCCCTGGTGAGCCTTTCGGCGGTTCTTATGGTCGTAGCCTGGGACATGAGTGAATTGCATCGGTTCGTCAGCATTATCCGCAAGTCTCCCCGAAGTGACATGATCGTACTCCTTACCACCTTTGCCCTTACGGTCCTCATCGACCTAACGGTGGCGGTAGAAGTAGGGGTTGTGCTGGCGGCATTCCTTTTCCTGCGGCGCATGGTAGAAACCGCGGAGATTCGTCCTGGCAGCCCTGACATCGGTTCAGAACTTGTGTATGGACCGAACAACGAACATCCCCATGAGTTACCCCGCCATGCAAAGGACATAGAAATTTACGAAATCACGGGGCCCTTCTTTTTTGGGGTAGCCGATATTCTCCAGGATACCCTCATGACCCTGGAGAAAAAGCCGAGGGTATTCATTTTACAGCTTGCCCAGGTGCCAGCCATCGATTCCACCGGCATTGCGGCCCTGGAGTCTTTCCTGCGGTATTGCAAAAAACATCACATCAGCCTCCTTCTCTGCGAAATTCGAGAACAACCCCGACGGGCCCTTGAAAAGGCCGGTTTTATTCAGGAGTTAGGGGAAGAATATCTCTGTTCAACCCTGGATGAAGCCTTGAAAAAAGCGGAAGCTCAAAAAAAGACAAGAAGGCATAAGCTGGGGACATTACGGTAGCGCACGGCAGTAGCGGGCGGCCCCATCTTCTGGACAGTAATAGGGATAGTAAGATGGGAGCCGCAGGGCTGCTTTTTAAAACAGGTTCCCCCCTTAGCTGGTTACAGCAGAAGAAACCTGGGCATCGTCTTTTAGAAAAGCGGGGGTACTTTAAAAACATATACTAGCCTTTTTGTACCAGACAACCTATTCGGCAAGTTCAGATTTGTTACTAAAAAAGCTCTCAAACCGGGACCAGAGAACCACTTCCGGCCTTGGGGTAATAACTATTTTCTGTAATTAACCCTACCACAACCACAGAAATCCCTCTATAATCAAGAAACAAAGAGGGACAACAATGTCACAGTGGCTTGTTGAGAATATACTTAAGGGAATCAAACAAGCTCATGAACTCTATTACAGGCTTGTTCTCCTTGTAGGGCCTTCTGGTTCAGGGAAAACTACAGTACTCCAGCAAATTCATGAACGGACCGGGATACCACTCATCAACATTAATCGTGAGCTTTCTCGTCGTTTGCTTGAACTAAACGAAAAACAGCGAATATTACAGATATCACCGCTACTTACCGACCTTATCCAGACATACCCAGGTGATATAGTTCTCCTAGATAATCTTGAAATACTTTTTGATATTTCCCTGAAGCAGGATCCTTTACGGCTACTTCTGGGGCTCTCTCGTATAAAAACAATAGGGGCCGCATGGAATGGTATAATAGAAAACAATCATGTAGTGTATGCTATGCCAGATCATCCCGAATATAGACGGTATGAACTAGGCAATTTTTTGGTGTTTACACCGGAAATTTAGTGGGAGCGTTACCTTATTATGAAATACGGAGAATTAATTCAATTTAATCCTATTGAATCGGTGGTGCAGCTACGGGATGCCAACGAGATATCGGCGGCCCGACGGCTTATTCAAACCTACGTTATCTCCTCGGAAATGGCCGAGCGACTCATTCATGTAGTCTTTCCCCAGTTACAATTTGACCAACCCACGGACAACAAGGCTCTTTTGGTGGTGGGTAACTACGGAACCGGTAAATCCCACCTGATGTCCGTCATATCCGCGGTGGCGGAAAAGGGCGAACTGGTGAATTCTTTGAACAACCCAAGCGTCGCCGCGGCCGCCGGGAAGATCGCCGGACGCTTTCAGGTTATCCGCACCGAACTGGGGGCCACCACCATGTCGTTGCGGGATATTCTCGTCGCTGAGATCGAGGAACAATTAGCGGCCATTGGAGTTCACTACACCTTCCCGCCCCCAGAGAAGGTGATCAACAACAAGCGGGCCTTCGAAGAGATGATGAGCGCCTTTCACAGGATTTATCCCGAGCAGGGCTTGCTCCTTGTGGTGGATGAGCTACTCGATTACCTGCGCACCCGCAAAGACCAGGAACTGATCCTGGACCTGAATTTTTTGCGGGAAATCGGCGAGGTATGTAAGGACCTGCGGTTCCGGTTTATGGCGGGGGTGCAGGAAGCCATTTTTGACAACTCCCGTTTTAATTTTGTCGCCGATAGCATTCGCCGGGTCAAGGATCGTTTTGAGCAAATTCTGATTGCCCGCACCGATGTCAAGTTTGTGGTGGCCGAGCGGCTGTTAAAGAAAAGCGCCGACCAACAGGAAAAGATCCGGGCTTATCTTATGCCCTTTGCAAAGTTCTATGGCCGCATGAATGAGCGGATGGATGAGTTTGTCCGTCTTTTTCCGGTGCATCCGGACTATGTGGATGTTTTTGAGCGGATTACCGTGGCGGAAAAACGGGAGGTCCTTAAAACCCTTTCGCTGGCGATTAAAAAATTGCTGGATCAGGAGATCCCCACTGACCGCCCGGGGATCATCGCCTATGACAGCTATTGGACAAACCTGCGCGAAAATCCTTCGTTCCGGGCAGTGCCGGATATCAAGGCGGTCATTGATTGTAGCGCGGTCCTGGAGTCGCGGGTCCAGCAGGCCTTTACCCGGCCAGCTTACAAACCCATGGCAATCCAACTGATTCATGCCCTTTCTGTCCATAGGCTCACCACCGGCGATATTTACGCTCCCCTGGGGGCCACCCCCGAAGAACTGCGGGATGGGCTTTGTCTGTATCAGCCGGGTATCGAAGAGTTAGGGGGAGACCCCGCCCAGGATCTTTTGTCCCAGGTGGAGACGGTCCTTCGGGAAATTCACCGAACCGTAAGCGGTCAATTTATTTCTTCTAATCCGGATAACCGCCAATACTACCTGGATCTTAAAAAAAGCGACGATTACGACGCGCTCATCGAAAGGCGAGCCGAAAGCCTGGATCAGAATCAACTGGACCGGTATTTCTACGATGCCCTTCGGCAGATCATGGAATGCAGTGATCAAACCTGGGTAACGGGTTACAAAATCTGGCAACATGAAATTGAATGGCGGGAACGGAAGGTGACCCGGCAGGGATACCTCTTTTTTGGAACCCCCAACGAACGCTCCACCGCCGTTCCCTTCCGGGATTTCTACATCTATTTTATCCAGCCTATCAATCCACCCCGTTTTAAGGATGAAAAAAAAGCGGACGAACTGTTTTTCCGCTTAGTCCATAAGGACGAGCAATTCCTGACCGCCCTGAACCGTTATGCGGCGGCCCTGGATCTGGCCTCTACTTCCTCGGGCCAGGCAAAAGCCACCTACGAAGCCAAGGCCCGGACATTTTCGGATGAACTGGGTCAGTGGTTGCGGAAAAATATGACCACCTCCTTTGAAGTAACCTACCAGGGAAAGAGCAAAACCATGGCCGAGTGGCTTAAAAGCGCAGGAGCCGGAACCATGCGGGGTGCTGGTTTTTCGCAGGAAGGCGTGAATTTCCGGGATTTTGTGAACCTGATTGCGGGGTTGTGCTTTAAAGTCCATTTCGAAGATCTGGCCCCGGAATACCCCATCTTTTCGGTACTGATTACGGGGGCTAATCGCCGCCAGGCCGCGCAGGAGGCTCTTCGAGCCATCGCGGGTCAGGGCAAGACCAAGCAGGCCATCGCGGTGTTGAGCGCCCTGGAACTTCTGGATGGGGAAAAACTCACCCCTGCCCAGTCCCGATATGCCCGTTTCATTCTGGAAGCCCTGAAAGAGAAAGGTCAGGGGCAGGTGCTGAACCGGGCTGAGATAATCCAGGATGTGCATGGGGTGGAATACCTGGGGGTCGAGCGGTATCGCCTGGAGGCGGAATGGGTAGTGGTGCTCCTTGCGGCCATGGTATATGCGGGCGAAATTGTGCTAGCCATTCCGGGCAAGAAATTCGATGCCTCGAACCTGGCGCTGCTGGCCGGAACCAATTTTGATGACCTTATCAATTTTAAACACATTGAAAGACCCAAGGACTGGAATATCCCTGCCCTGAAAGCCCTTTTTGAGTTGCTGGGACTCGCCCCGGGGCTTGCCCAGCTGATTACCCAGGGGCAAGAAGAACCGGTGCAGGCCCTGCAAGCCGCGGTAGCCAAACAAATCGACGACATCATCCAGCTCCAGCAGTCCTTAAAGGAGGGCACCTATTTTTGGGGACAGAGTCTTTATTCTGAGACGGAGCTGCAAAAACGGGCGACCCAGCTCGCGGCCATGAAAGAGTTTTTGGAAAGCCTCCAGGTGTACACCACCCTCGGGAAGCTGAAGAATTTCCGGTATGAGACTGCGGATGTGGAAGAACAGAAAGGGCTGTTACAGGCCATTCTTGAAATTAGGGCACAACAAAAAGTGGTAGCAGACCTAGAAAGAATCGCCTCGTATCTTTCCAAAGCAGAGGCGGCGCTCCCCGAAGACCACGAATGGCTTGGGATGGTAAAAGAGGTTCGGCAAGAAATGTTACACCAGATCACCGATCCCGCTATGCGGAATCGGCCGGATTTTTACCCCCAGAGCCAGCGCAGGCTTGAGGAACTGAAACAGGCGTACATAGCGGTCTACCAGGCTTTGCACGCTAAAACCCGGCTCGGGGCAAAGGAAGACAAACATAAGAAGGCTTTGTTAGCCGATGAAAGAATCAAAGTTTTGCAGAAGCTATCCACCATTGACCTGTTGCCCCGCCAGCAGTTGGTGGATTTCCTGCATCGCCTGGGAGAATTAAAAACCTGTTTTGCCCTGACCGATCAGGATTTACATGCGGGGCCGGTGTGTCCCCACTGCGGCTTTAGGCCCAATCAAGAGAGCGTCGGTGCCTCGGCGGCAAG
>Ga0209409_1000225_pt1 | contig 61011 bp, 45 predicted proteins | sample AD_JPNMR1_MetaG_FD_184424 | JGI IMG/M metagenome (GOLD analysis project Ga0209409, IMG submission 184424) | Active sludge microbial communities of municipal wastewater-treating anaerobic digesters from Japan - AD_JPNMR1_MetaG (SPAdes) (version 2) | ecosystem: Engineered > Bioreactor > Anaerobic... | reverse complement strand
TGGTGATACATTATCATAAAAGATTGTCGCACTACCTGCTGGTGATGTATTTCCACTATTATCTACATATACACAATAAATTGTCTTTGCTCCATTTTCACTTGTTAATTGAACACCAAAACTTGTTATACCTGTATCTGATATATTTATTTCACTTTCTATATCACCATATATTTTACCTCTTACTAATCTTGATGATGGCTTTGATAATTCTGTAATTTGAACTGTGCAATTTCTTGTATTTGTATATGCACCTTGAATTATCGAAATTGTTGGCGCTGAAAAATCTATTCTTTGTAATTTTATTAAATCATTTATACTTGATGGTGGAACTGTTGTTTCTCCGCTGCCTGTATAATATGTTGTATTATTTGCTTCATCAACAGCTTCTAAATAATAATATGCAAAACCTGAATCTGGTGTATTACTTGTTCTTGCTGGTATTGTGAAATGTACAGTTACTTCCCAATAATCAATCAATTCTTCAGTGTCATTCAAATCACCTAATGTTGGAGTTGTATCATCTATATCTACATAATAAAATTTTACTTTTTTTACTTTGACATTATCATTTACAACACAAGTTATATCCACTGCTTGTTTTGAGTCAGCCCATATTACTGGATTTATGTTAAAATTTGGTCCAATATTATCTAATATTATTGTATCTGATACATTAGTCGTATTACCTGCTACATCACTAAATATTGCTGATATTGTTTTTATACCATTAGTTGCTGTTAATGTTATATTTATCGGTGTTGTGTTATATATAGTATATGTTTCTACTAAATCGCCAGTTAATATAATTGTATTATATAATTGATTATTATCCGAAGCTGATAATGATAATTGAACATTTACACTCTTTGTATATGTATCATCATTCTGAATTTTAAACTCTGATACTGTCGGTGGAGTTCTATCAAGTGTTATATTGGCAGGAAACGATGTACTATTTCCAAACCAATCTTTTACCTCTAATGTTAAATATTTTATCCCTTCACTACTTGATAAATTCCAATTTACTGAACCGCCTGTATAAACAGTCCAACTACCTGTCTCTTTATCATCTATTACTCGATAATACAATGTATCCATCAAATATGTATTAGAAATTGATACATCAAACTGTAATATAACTGTTGTATCTTTTGTATATGGTGCACCACCATTTATCTGCAAATTTGATATTTGTATAAAAGTCATTGGTGAAAAATTATATAAGATATCAACTGTTGCAACTTTTGTTTCACTTGTTAATTGAGTACCTTGTGCCATAAATTCTGGTTCACCAGAATCATATCGGCCATTATTATTCAAATCAAGATATGCTTTTAAATTATACCAGCCTGTAAATAATTGAGTAAATGTATCTTGAAAAATATTTGTTGTTGTCTCTGATGATAAAGATAATGTATAAGATTTTGAATCACTAATAATTTCCTGAGCGTCCTGCCAGGTTGTTAATAACAAATAAGTTTTTATCCCATTTAATGATGCTGTATATGTTGACTGAGTTGTGAATGTGTAATTTGCTGTTATTGTACAGTCACCAGGTAATGGATAAAATATTATTCTATTAGTTGACCTATTACCATATTTATCACTAACTGTAACATAGAAAGTATATGCAGTTGCTGCTGGATAATTTATTGTTGTATCATAAGAAGTTAATGTATCGCCTTCCTCTTTTCTTAAATTAATTTCTCCTATAAAAACTTGTCCCCAAATTGATAAATAAACCCAATCAATTAAATTATTTTCATTTTTTCCCAGTGTCCAGGCAAAATGTCCTGATGTATCTCCAATAGAATTCGCTACTGGGCTTGTAATAGTTAATTGAGTTTGTATTCCTCTTCTATATTTTGCTTTTGCTTGATATATTGTCTGATTATCTTTTAGTTTTAATCTAAAAGTATATTCTGTACCATCGCTCGGAATATCACCACTTATAATTTGATAAGTATCACATTCCTGATAATTGCCATCTAGTCTAAAATATAAATTACCTACACCATCTACACTTACATACTCAATTTGTGAAGAATCATACAAGTCACCCATAATAAATAATTTTTGAGTATCTTCATAGTTTTGCACTTTAAACCATAACTTTTTTATATTTTCATTACTCACAATTTCTGTATAAACATTTGCTTCAAAAGCATTCTGATTACCATACATTTTCCATTCATTAATTAATTTAAATGTAAATGGTTCATCTGCTTCTTCCATCATTATGATGGCACTATCACTCGTTTGTTTTATATACATTGTAAAAGTTACTTCTGCTAATGTATCACTTAATAATTCAGCACTATTTACAACAAAAGAAATCTTATTATCATCGCCTAACATAGAAAGTATTTCATTACTTATCATTCCAATAAAACTATTACTATCTTCCCCATTATCTAAAAAATCAGTTGCAAATAAAGAATATAAGCCTGTTTCATTCAAATTATTACAATAATAAGCAAAAGTATCAAATAATGTTTGAAAAGGTGCGGTATCAGTTGATGTTGCAAATAAAATATTTATAAAACTAAATAAACAAATCATTAAAATTAAACTAATTTTTTTCATATAAGTTCCCTCCTCGAATTTTAAATTTTTAATGTTATTATTATTAAATAAAAATTTTTTTTTGTCAAGACTAAAAAAAATTTTTACCAGATATTTCTGCACTAAAATAAATTCAACCAGTTTCGAGGTTGTTCATTTGTTTGCTTTTTTTACCGCAGGTTTTCATCTGTTGTTTTTTGAATTTCAATCACTTGGTTGTTTTCTTTTAGCAAACATTTTAATCTCTCTTTTATTTGCTACTAATAACACTATTTATTGGGGACAGGCGTCACCGCTTCACCTCAAATTTAATAATTATAAATCAATTTATTAAAAAATATAGTATCATTTTATAAAAAATGTTGTTTTGTTTTTATTTGCCATTAATAACCATAATAAACCCTAATAATAATGGTACGAAAAAGCCGAATTTACACGAATAAAAATAACAGAAATTTTTTTTTATTTACTAAAAACTCTTCACTCTGTTCACTGCATTTTTTACTCCACATTTTGCACTATATATTCTCCTCTTTTCAATACTGCTTCTGAAAAGTCAAATTTTATATAGCAGTAAGTAAATATAAGTTTAATTTCCATAAAAACATAACTGCCTTGAATTTACTAATTTTAAATAAAACCTTTTCACTGGTAAATTTTTTTTACCTGATATTTTTTCGCAAGCCAGATATCTGATAATAATTTATTTGATTTTTATTTTTATTTATGGTATTATTATAAAAATGTTTTCAAATACTTCTTTCAAAAAAATAATGTTAATGATTTGTCCACAGCCATTTTTAATTTTACGTGGCACGCCAAATGCAATTTTAAATAAAATTAAAGTCTTTCAAAATTTACAATATCATATTTTCTTATTAATCCCAAATTGCCATCCAGTTGAAAATCCTGATAAATACATATCATCTCATAACTTAACAATTATTAAAACACCAACTTTTATGAAATTGAAAACATTTAATCCTGGCTTTTCTTTTTATAAAATTATCATTCTTCCTTTTTTTATTTATCAATCAATTAAACTTTCTCTTAATAATAATTTTGATTTTGTCTTCTGTTTAGAAGATGGCATTTTTTATGGTTTGATTTTAAAATTATTATTTAATAAAAAAATTATTTATCGTGTACATACTTTGCCTTCTAATTATCCAACTCATAATTTCATTCTTAAATACACTTTTAAATTTTTAGATTTTTTATTTTGTTCGTTTAGCGATGCTATTGCTGTTATAAATCATTTAGATGAATTAAAAATTAAAAATAGATATAATCAAAATGTATTTTTTATAAATGTTATTCCTGCTTTGAATGATGGAAAAAAGCAAATGAATAAAGAATTAAATCTATTTAATAAAAACAAATTTACAATCTTGTGGTATGGCAATACAGAAAAATATCAAAATTTTGATTTGTTTTTAAAACTAATTATTGAATTTCAAAATGATGATAATTTTTATTTTGTCGTTTGTTCTAATGATGAAATAAAAATAAATAATTTTAAAAATTTTACAATTTTAAAAATCGATGAAATAAATAATTTTGATGAATTATTTAATAATGTGGATTTATGTGTTAGTTTTAAAGATGATGATAATGGTTTTCCTTCACGATTAGTCGTATTTATTAAATATCATAAAGCAATTTTAGCTTCTGATACAAAAGTTCATCGAACTTATTTGAAGCATAATGTGAATGCTTATTTAGTGCCAAAAGAATTTGATAAAATTAAAGATGCCATAAAACATCTACATCAGTGTCCTGAAAAAATAAAAATGTTTGAAGATAAAATAAAAGATTTATATGTTAGAGAATTTAGTTTTGAAAAATATCAAATGAAATTTGAAAAATTAATTAAAAGCATAATGAACTAATTTTAGGTTAGTTTATAAATTTTTTAAGTGAGGTGTTAAAATGTTAGAAAAAGTTGATTTGTCAAAAAAAATTAGTAAGGAAGAATTTAAAAAAATTATTAATGAACTTGAATTAAAAATTGGCGAATTACAGCGTGAATCAAAAAACAAAAAAATACCAATTATTATTGTTTTTGAAGGTTGGGATGCTGCTGGTAAAGGCACTTTAATAAATAGATTAATTTTACCTCTCGACCCACGCGGCTTTAATGTTTACCCAACTTTGCCACCAAATGAAGAAGAAAAATTAAGACCATTTTTATGGAGTTTCTGGATTAAAACACCTGCAAAAGGTAGAATTACTATTTTTGATAGAAGTTGGTATAAACGAATGCTTTCTGATAAATCTGTTTCTTATGAAGATATTAAAGCATTTGAAAGACAATTAACTGATGATGGCACTGTTATCATTAAATTCTTTTTACATATAAGTAAAAAAGAACAAAAGAAAAGATTAAAAAAACTTGCTTCTGATCCTGCTACTGCCTGGCGCGTTACAAAACAAGATTGGAAAAATCATAAAAAATATAATAAGTTATTAAAAAAGATTGAAGAAATGATAGAAAAAACAGATACTGAAAATGCACCGTGGACTATTGTCGAAGCACATGACCAGCGTTTTGCTACTGTTAAAATTTTTAATACTGTTATTGAAGCGATTTCAAATAAAATTAATGCAAAAGAAAGAATAATCGAAGTAAAGGATAAAATCATAAAACCAGACCATCAAATAATTGAAGTTAAAACTCTTAATTCTTCTATTTTAGATAAAGTTGATTTATCCAAATCATTAACTGAGGAAGAATATAAAGAAAAATTAAAAGAATATCAGGAAAAAATAAGAGAATTAGAACATAAGATATATATAAAAAGAATTCCAATCATAATATTATTTGAGGGCTGGGACGCGGCTGGGAAAGGCGGTAATATTCGGCGTTTAACACAAAATATGGACCCACGTGGTTATGAAGTTATTCCTATTGCTGCTCCAAATGATATTGAAAAAGCACATCATTATTTATGGCGCTTCTGGATGGCTATTCCAAAAGCAGGACATATTGCTATTTTTGATAGAACCTGGTATGGTAGAGTATTAGTCGAACGAATAGAAGGTTTTTGTAAAGAAGAAGAGTGGAAACGCGCATATAAAGAAATAAATGAATTAGAAGCACACCTGACTAATTTCGGCGCTATTTTAGTTAAATGCTGGTTTCATATTGATAAAGATGAACAATTGCGAAGATTTCAAGAACGACAGAATACACCACATAAACAATGGAAAATTACTGATGAAGATTGGCGTAATAGAGAAAAATGGGATTTATATAAAGAAGCTGTCGATGAAATGTTATTTAGAACAAGCACTACTTATGCACCCTGGACTATAATTGAATCAAATAACAAATTATACGGCAGAATAAAAACATTAAAAACAATAATTAAAGCAGCAGAAAAAATATTATAATTACAACTTATTTAAGATGGCGATTAATAAAGAGAAATTAAATTTTTTACCTGATAAATCTGGTGTTTATCTTTTTAAAAATAAAGAAGGTAAAATAATTTATGTTGGAAAAGCAATATCAATAAAAAAAAGAGTAAAATCTCATTTCTTAAATGCTGATAATAGCATCAAACAAAATTATCTAATCAAAAATGTTTTTGATATTGATTACATTATTACCAATAATGAAACAGAAGCATTTTTACTTGAATCAAATCTAATTAAAAAATATGAACCTAAATTTAATGTCAGATTTAAAGATGATAAGCGTTATCCTTATCTTGCTGTTACTATAAAAGAAAAATTTCCAAGATTAATTTTAACAAGAAAACCAATTTTAGATTGTTTAAATTTTGGTCCTTTTTTAAGTGCTTTTGAAGCAAGAAAAATTATTGATTTAGCCCAGAAATTATTTAAAATTCATAAATGTAAAAATCCTGAAAATAAGAAAGAACGTGCCTGCCTTAATTTTAATATAAATCTTTGTTCTGCTCCCTGTCAAAATTATATTTCTGAAATTGAGTATAAAAAACAAATAAATAATTTAATAAAATTTTTAAAAGGTGATGTGCAGGATTTAATTAATGATTTAAAAACTAAAATGCTTGATGAGAGTAAAAATTATAATTTTGAAAAAGCAGCTGAATATAGAGATTTAATAAATGCTTTAAATAATCTAAATATAAAACAATTTGCTGAAAAATCAATTGATTATAATTATGATGTTATTGCTATTAAAGAAAATGGTAATAATTTTGTAATTGTTAAATTAATTGTTCGTGATGGTAAAATTTATGGTAAAGAAAATTATTTTTTTCAAATTGAAAATACCTTTGATTTTAATGATGTTCTGGATGAATTCTTTAAAAAAGAATATATGTTCACTGATTTCATTCCAAAAGAAATAATTGTAAATGTTGATTTTGAAAATAAATTAATTTATGAAAAATGGTTAAGTGATAAGACAGGTTATAAAGTTGAAATAAATCAAATTTCAAAAGGTATAAAATATAATACTTTAAAACTTGCAGAGAAAAATGCTGAAAATCTTTTAAAAATTGAAGAACAAAAATTTATTGATAAAAATAAACTTATCTATGACCTTAAAACAATTTTAAATTTAAAAAAATATCCTTACTATATTGAAGCTTTTGATATTTCCAATATTGCAGGTAAAGAACAGGTAGCTTCTATGGTTGTTTGTATTAATGGCAGAATGCAAAAAAAATTCTATCGCCGCTTTAAAATTCGCTCTGTTACTGGAATTGATGATTTTGCTGCTATTGCTGAAGTTGTGTTCAGAAGATATAAACGATTAAAAGATGAAAATGAAAAATTACCTGATTTAATTATTATTGATGGCGGTAAAGGTCAACTCTCTGCTGCTTTAAATTCTCTTAATGAATTGAATATTTCTCTTAATGATGTTGATGTAATTAGTATTGCTAAAAAAAATGAAGAAATATATTTGCCAAATCAATCTGAACCAATTTTAATTCCAAAAGATTCTTCTTTATTAAAATTTATTCAGGTTATTCGCGATGAAGCACATAGATTTGCTATAAATTATCATAAAAAACTTCGTGATGGAAAATTAACTTTTTCTCAATTAGATAAAATCAAAGGTATTGGTAAAAAAAGAAAAGAATTGTTATTAAAACATTTTGGTTCTATTTATCAGATTAAATATGCTGATATTGAAAAACTTACTGCTATTAAAGGAATAACTAAATGTTTAGCAAGAAAAATTAAAGAGACCTTAAATAACTTACCTGAAAATTAATACTTTATTTCTATTGGCACATATATTTCCTTTGCTAAAAATTTATTACCTTCTAATTCACCAGTTATAAGTATTCCTTCTTTTTTCCGTTTGTAATTATTTCGTGGTAAATACCATTCTATTAAATATTGTAAACCTTCTCTTACTGTTAATGATTTTATTTGAAATTTAATATATTTACTGCTTGCTATTCTGTATTTCTCAATTTCTAATGGTATTGCTAAATCTTCTTCTATTATTATTCCACAAAAATATGAATAATTATTTTCTTCTAAATCATCAAATATTTCCAGACCAACAAATTTTAGGTTTTTTATTTTTTTTATTTCATCAATCACATCTATTTTTTCTATAAAAGTCTTCCATTGCAAATCAAATAAATCATCTTTTCTATCAACATTATATTTTTTCATAATACCAGCAATAGTGATTGTATCAAATTCAACTATTTCTTTTTTTAGATTATCTAAATCTGAATAAATTGGTGTATGTGGTGCTGGTAAATCTTTTATCCAATTTTGTTCGCCTATTCCATATTGAAATAAAATTGGCATCCACGCTCTTTTTCCCCATTCTTCTTCACAATGACTTGCTTCTTTATCTTGATACCATAATAAATTTTTACCTAATTCAAATCCTTTTGCTTGTAATACTTCAAGCATTAAATCACAACCTGGCTGTAATCTTTTCTCTAATCCAACTCCACCATTATCAATATATATTTTTACTGGATATTCTGCTTTTGGAAATTCACTATTTTTTAATTCATTCCAATCAAGGAAAAATGCTGGTGAAAAACATCCTGCCATTGAAAAAATTTCAGGATAATGCCAGATAAGTAAAAAAGAAGCAATGCCGCCCATTGATGATCCCATTACTGATGTATATTCTCGCTCTGGTAATGTTCTATATGTTTTATCAATAAATGGTTTTAATTTTTTTACTATAAAATTTTGATATAATCGCCCCAGTTCACCATCTGAATATTCTTTATATCTATTTTGTGTTGAATAAATTCCTACTACAATTATCTCTTGCATTTTACCTTCTGCTACTAATTTTGTTATTGTTTCATCTATTTGCCAATCAATGCCGTGTGTTGATGTCGCAGGGTCTATTATTTGTTGACCATCGTGCATATACATTACTGGAAACCTCTTATCTTTTTCTTTTTCATAGGATGGTGGTAACCATACTATAACATCTCTTGGTATTATTCCATCATCACTCATATCTTTATGAATTATTACTTTTCCTGTTATTTGACCTTTTACTTTCCTCCTTGCATTCTGCACTTCATCTTTCCATTTTGGAACTTCTATATAAATTGTTGTATCACCTGTAACAACAAGAACTGCATTTTGCCGAATTGTATTATCCTCGTCAAGTGCTTCTTTTTCCCATGAACCTCGTGTTATTTTATACTCTATTATTTCATTTATCTCAAATTCAAATGTCTTTGTCCATAAACCATTCTCTTCTTTTTCAAGTGCTACTCCATCTGGTTTCCATCGTCCAATTAATTCATGACTGCCTGTTATATATATTTGTTCATTTTGTATTGAACTTAATGATTTTACTAAAAACTTTACTTTCGCTGCTTGGACATTATTTTTCATTATCATTAAACTAATCACTCCTATTAAAAAAATCAATTTTAATATTTTCATATTTATTACTCCTTAAAATTTTTTTATTTAATACAAAAATTTTTTTCATTATAATTCTTTCAAATAAATTTATTTTAAAATTTCTTTTAATCGCTCAATGCCATCTTTATTTATTTTTATTTTTTCTGATTTTATTCTGTTATTTCTTATTTCTAAATCTTTGATTTTTAATAATTCTCTTTTTAAACTATATTTCTGGATTATGTATTCAAAAAATTTATATAATGGCATTTCTGTTGGATTAGCATAATGATAAATTCCTGTTTTTGTTTCTATATTTTTTAATAAAAATTCTAATGTATCATACACATAAGTTGGATTACCATATTCATTTTTATTTATTTCTATTTCCTGATTATTCTTTATTTGATTAAATACATAATGAAGCATTGAATTTGTATTTGCATACACATCATTTAATTCTGAATATTGCCAGCCTATACGAATTATTAAATGCTCTGAATATTTTTTTATCTCATTTTCTGCTTTAATCTTTGTTTGACCATAATAACATTCTGCATCTGGTTCTTCTTCTTCTGTCCTTTCCAATTCCAGATTTTTTACTGGTTTAAAAACAAGTGCTGAACTAAAAAATACAAATTTTGCGTTCTGTTTTTTTGTTGCTTCTAATAAATTTTCTGTAAATACAACATTTGCTTCATACGCTTTTTCTTTATTCTTTTCGCAATATTCTGGATTTGAAAGTGCAGCACTATGTATTACATAATCTGGTTTAACTTTTTCAAATAATTCATTTATTTCATTCTTATTTTTTATATCTATTTTTTCCCGATTAAATGGAACTACAAAATATTTCTTAGAAAATAATCCAAAAATTCTGCTGCCTATAAAACCATTTGCGCCTGTTAATATTATTCGCTTCTCTCTTTTTATTTTTGATATATAATTAAAAAGATATGGAATATATTTTTTTATTCTTCGAATTTTTCTTTTTATCATTTTTTTATTGCCAGTATTCTTCCCAATTATATTTTTCTTTTCCTGATATTACTTCTTTAATTATTTTATCATAACATTTAGCACATTTATTCCAACTAAAATATTCTGCCCTTTTTAACGGTCTATCAGCCCAATTTATTTCTAAACATTTTTTTATTGTTTCAGTTAATTCATTTTCATCTTCACAATTACAGGTTAAACCAGCGTCTTTTAATATCCATTTCTGAATTTCACTTTTATCAGCTATCGCTGGTATATTCGCTGCTAATGCATTTAAATATACTATTCCAAATGTCTCATTTTTTGATGGTAAAACAAATAAATCACTACTATTAAAATATTTCTGTAATTCTTCTAATGGAACTCCTTTTATAAATTTAATATTCCTAATTTTTAAATTTTCTGCTAATTCATTTAAATCATCATACAACTCACCATCACCAATAATTAAAAGTGAACCTTTATTTACTTTTGAAAATGCTTTTATTAATTTATCTACCTGTTTATATGCTACAAGTGCGCCAACATATAAAATTATTGGTTTTATTAAATCTAATTCTTTCTTTTCTTTTTGTTCTAATGATACGCCATTTGGTAAAACACGAACATCTAAATCACTAAATCTTTTTTTTATTTCTTTATAAGCAAACGGCGATGATGCTATATAAATATCTGGTTTTAATCGTGCTATTGAAAATTCTAATTTATTTATTCCTGCGTGTCCTGAATGAATTATTTTTGTCCTGTATATAAATTTATATATCTTTAAAAAATATTGCATATATAAACCAGATTCATTGAATATTATATCATAGCGAATAAATAATGATTTCAAGAAAGCAAAAAAAGCAAAAATCAAAAAATCAAAATCATAATTTTCATTTGCTACAAATTTTAAACGCTTTGCTATTCTCGAATATAATCTTGCTATTTTACTTGTATAAGGAATGACTGGCACTGATATTATTTTAGCAAAATCAACAGAAAAATTTTTAGCACCTGTATATATTGTGATTTTATAATTTTTATTTTTACCTAATCTGCTAAATATTTCATATACAACAGTTTCTATTCCACGCGGTATTCTTCCAAAACCTGGACAATATACTGCAATTTTTATTTCCTGCTCTTTTTCTCTCAATTCATTTTTTACCTTTGATTTTTTTATAATTTTCATAAGCAGGTGGGATTATCTTATCAAGTTGTTTTGCTATTTCTTCTGGTTTATCTGTTATTTCTGGTTCATTTTTAAATGTTATATATGGTATCTTATAGCCTTTTATCTCAATACATTCTTTTTTCTCTCTGGTTAATTCATTCCAATCATCTATCTTATATTTTTCCATTATAAAATCTGGCAATGAATGAAATAATATACTCTCTTTTGCTTCTTCTATATATCGCTTTTTGTTTTTGCGCACTGATTCTTCATAAGAAACTTGAACATAAAATGCTACTGCTTTTTCTAATATGTCATTTGATAATGCTTCATAAGATTTTTTATATGAATTTTCGCCGCCGCGTGAAAATTCGATAAATAATGTTTTTTTCTCTAATAAATCAGGTTCCTTATTAAATAATTTTTTAAATTTTATATTTATCTTTTTTATTAAAAATGGATACAACAAATCATTATTTACTGCATAGCCTGTTGGATGTTTTATTGTAAATAATCTTTTAAAGCCTAATTCTTCATATATATCATCTTCTTCGCCTTTTTCCCATAAAAACTCAAAATCATCTATTGTAACTATATCTGCTACATAATATCTTCTTATGCGCTCTTCTAATGGTAATTTCATTAAAAAATCAATCACCTCTGATTTTCCTGAACCTGGTCTACCTGAAAATAATATTATATCAAATTTTTCCATACTTCACCTCTTTTAAAAATTTTCTATTGCTCGCCATTTTATCTTCTTTGTTTCAGTATCAGCAAAAAATTCTAAATTTATATTTCTTTTATTTTTAAAACTACCTAATTGTGCAAATGTATCATTTACAATTATTCCAGCGTCCCAAACATTTTCTAAATTTACTTTTGCTCTATTATAAAAATTTAATACCATTGAATCATCTGCATTAAATAATTTTGTTTCAATTGCTTCTGTATCTGCCTGATATTTTACATTTGTCTTCTTTTTACTTACTATTTTTATTTCATTTTTTGGTATTTCTATTTTTTTGTTCTCTTCTGTTTCTTCTCTTATATTTTCTTCTTTTACACTTACTTTAATTTCTTCTTTTTTTATTTCTTTTTTCTCTATTAAAAATAATAATGATATTATTATTACTATAAATACAACTACAATAAATATAAAATATATTTTTTTATTATCTCTTTTTTTACCTTCTTTTTCTTCTATTTGTTCTTCTTGTAATTTTTTTATTTTTTCTAATTCTTCTGTATATTCTTCAACTTTCATATTTAATAATTTTAAATAGCGCACTATATAACCATATAAATATATTTTATCAGGAAATTTATCAAACTCTTCTGATTCTATGTATTTTATATATGTTTCCTGTAAATGTAATTTTTCTGCTATTTCATTTGTATTCAAATTTAATTCTTTTCGTTTTATTTTTATATCTTCTATTATTTTCAATTCCTGTTCCTCCTCTTTAAAAAATTAAATCAACTAATAATCCACGAATTTCATCTATTTTTGCTGCTAATTTTATTTTATCTATTTGCTTATTTAATAAATCTTCTGCTATTTCTTCAAGTTCTTTATTTACTTTCTCTATTGTTGTTAAAATCTTATCTTCTCTATCAATTCGCCGTGAGATTTGTGAATTAACTTTATAACTATCTTTTACTATTTTTGTCATAAACTTTTGAATTAAATTTTTATATGTATTCAAATTTGTAAATGTTGGGTATCTTTTAAAAATATCACCTGCACTTTCTATTTCCTTTATCGTCTTTTTTAATTCTTCTATTGTTTTTATTTCTTCTATTGAATTTAATGTTTCACTAAAAATACTATGTTTTATTACTAATGTAGAATCTATACTCTCAATTCCACTGACATTGCTGCCACTTGATTTTTCTGTTTTATCACCCTTTGTTTTATTTGATTGTTTTGTTAATGAATCAGATGTTTTTTTTCGTTCTACTTTCATAAATTTTATCTTTTATTTTTTTTACTTAATTTGTCAATAAAAATTTTATTTTAGATAATCTCTTTTTTTTAATTCTTCATAAACAAAATCTGGCGTTAATTCATACTGACATTTTAATAATTTACATTTTCTATTCCGACAGGGATTGCATCCAACATCTGTAAATATTGCTATATTCGTCTTTTTTATTGGTCTATTTATTCTTACATCTGATGGTCCAAATATGGCTATTACTTTTGTGCCCATTGCTTCTGCCAAATGCATTGGTCCTGTATCGCCTGATATAAAATATGAAAATTTACTTATTAAATATGCTAATTGTTTTAATGTTGTTTTTGGCGCTATTATTACTCTCTTCTTTGTAAGTTCTTTTATTTTATTTACTTTTTCTTCTTCGCCTGGTCCCCATGTCAATACAAATTCAAATTCTTTATTATCATTTGAAATTAAATCTATCAACTTTGCATAATATTCTACAAACCATTCTTTATAACGACCAAAACTACTTACTGCTGGATTTATTCCTATTATTTTTTTTTCTTCTAAATTTGTTTCTTTTAAAAAATTGTTTATATATATTTTATCTTCTTCTGGTATCACAATATTCCATTCTAATTCATCTATATTTAACTCTTTTTCAATTAAGGCAAAATTTCGTTCTATTCTTGTTATGTATTTTGATTGTGGTGAAATCCATTTTTTATTAAATAAAAAATTTAATTCTTTTGAATAAAATGGTGAAAAACCAATGCGAATTGGCGCTCCTGTTAGAAAAGATAAAATACCAGATTTTAAAATACCGTGAAAATCATATACTATAAAATATTTTTTCTCTTTTAATTTTTTTTTTATTTCTTTTATTAGTTGATATAATTCTTTATACTTATGCTCTTTAAATAATGATACAATTTTTTTTCGTGGTAAAATAATGATTTCATTTAGATATGGATTATCTTTTAATATATTTGCTGATGCTTCTTCAACAATCCAATCTATTTGATAATCAAAATATTTTTTTTTTATCTCTTTTAATACTGGTAATGTCCGAATTACATCACCTACTGCACCAAGTCGAATTATTAATATTCGTTTATTTACCATCTTTTTATTGCTATAATTAAATCTGACAATGGAATGAATATTGATATAGCGACAAAAACAATTACAATTCCAATAATAAAAATCATAATAGGTTCTATATAAGTTACAATATTTTCAAGTGCAAAATTAACTTCTGTTTGTAAATGATTCCCTAATTTTTCTATTGTCTCATCTAATGTGCCTGTTTCTTCGCCTAATCCAATCATATAAGAATATACTTTGCTTATTCGTTTTTCTTTTAATAATGCTTCTTTCATTTTTAAACCTTTTTGCAAATTAATTATTATCTTATCAATCAAATCTTTAAATACAACATTTTCTATAATTTCTTTTGTTATTTGTAATGAATTAATTAAATTAACACCATTATTCAAAAGTAATGATAATGTATTAAATAATTTTGCTGCATATAGCTTCTCATATAAATTTCCAAATAATGGAAGATGTAATTTTATTTTATCTAATGTGTTATTGTGAAATTTGATTTTTCTCAATATTAAAATTCCTATTAGTAAAATAAAAATAAATGATATAATAAATGTTGAATTTTTAAGGAAGAAATCAGAAATTGCAAAAAATAATTTTGTATAAAATGGTATGATTGTATTTATTGTTCCAAATATTTCTTTAAATTTTGGAAGTATTAAAGTTAAAATAATTATAATTCCAACAAAAGCAAGAAAGATTAAAATAACTGGATAAACAAGTGATGATTTAACGCGTTTTTCTAAATACAATTCTTTTTCAAGTTCATCAGCAAGTTTCTTTAATACTTCTATTAATTTACCACTATGTTCTGCTGCTTTTATGGAATTTATATACGCTTTGTTAAATATATCTGAATGATTATTTAATGCACTTGAAAAACTTTCACCTTTCTTTACTCTTGAAATTATATCAATTATTCTCTTCTTTAATGAAATATTTTTTACTTCATTACCAATAATTTCCAGTCCCTCAAAAAGTTTTGCACCAGCATTTAAAACAACATATAATTGCCAGGTAAATAAAAATATTTCTTTTCTGGTAATTGGATTTAGAAGGGATAATAAAATAGATTTCTGAAAAAAATCTGATTTTTCTTTTATTTCTTCAAGTGAAATTAAAAAGACATTTTCTTTTTGAAGTTTTCTAATTGCTTCTTCTCGATTCTCGACTAATATTATATCTTCTATTAATTGCCCGCTTATTGTTCGTAATTTATATTGAAATTTTTTCATTTTAGCGTTTTAAATTTATTGCATTTGCAATTAAATCACTTACTGTGGTTACTCCTCTTGCACTTAACTGAAAACCACGCTGCATTACTATTAAATTCGCTAATTCTTCTGCTAAATCTACATTTGAACCTTCAAGTGTGTGTGATAAAATCGAACCACCAGCACCATAAGGATCTGCTTCGACTATCTTTGCTGTTATTGTATTTGAATTATTTATATAATTACCATTACCTGCTGATGTTAAATCCTGTGGATTTGAAAATGTTGCTAATGCTATGCCTGCTATATTTTTACTTATATCATTCGAATAATATCCTATAATTCTTCCGTATTGGTCAACACCAAGTTCTTTTAAATATCCTGCTGAATGTCCATCTACTTTATCAAATTGTAAATCAGAATATCCAGCAAATTGAAATACATTTGACATATCAACATTAAAAGTCATTGGATATTTTGTATTAAATTGAAGCGTTGCTATTGTTGTGCCGCCATTCATTTCGCCTGCTTTGTTAAAATTTAATTTTATTTGTTCTTTATCATCTATTAAATACTCTGCTCTTATTTTTGTTGTCGTTGGTAAATTAATTATTCCATCTTTATCGCCATCTATAAAAATTACTTCATTATTTGCTATCACATAATTATTTGAATCTATCTCTTTGCCATCATCAGTATATAATTTTAAAGTATTTGGTCTTGGATTACCTGATAATTTTATATGTGATTTACCATTATAATTTATTTCTTCTACCTGTGATATTGGATTATCTTTTACTGTATAGTCTATTGTCATTATTTCATCAATACCAATTACTGGCGAATCTAAAATACCATCGCCATCTTTATCTATTGGTTTTAATAAATTGCCTTCTACTTCAAAATCACTTATACTTAATGTTCGTGTCGAACCTGTATTTTTATTTGTTACTATTATGCTTATATTTTTTGATGTATCAATTTCATCTGCTAATGTTATTGTTTCTACTTTGCCACTTCCTTCAAATACATCTTTATTTTTCCTGGTTGATGATATAATTGAATCTGCACATAAATATTTTATTTTTACACTCACACCTGCTCCTACAAATGGCTCATCTTTTATCCCATCACCATTCAAATCAACTGGCACTATAACATTATTATGAACTTCATAATAATTTGATGGTAATGGTTCTGAACTTCCATCGACATAAATCTGAATAGATGAAACATCAGGTATATTATCAAGCACAAAACTTTCAGCTATTTCTGTTGATGTGAATGTTGCTGTTTTTGCTAATCCATCATCTAATGAATAATATTCTACTTCTATCTTTTCATTTTCGCCTATCGCTCTTTTTATTACTATTTTATTGCCTTCAAATATTTCTATATCGTCCCGTGATATTGTCTCACTTTTATTCGTTAATGTATTTATTACTTTTATACCAATTGTTCTTTCTTCATTTATTGTATCATTTACTGTTATTGTTGCTGCTGAACCTGTGCCTTTAAATGTTTCTATCTCATATAATTTTGGTTCCCACACCCATTGATTTGTTCCTATCCTATAAAATCTTAATAATAAATTATGTGGTTGGCCAGTATTATCATATATCACTGTTTCTGTTGAATATCCATTTGTTATTAATGTGCCTGAATTTGTTATTTCTGCATAAATTGGTTTACTTATATCTGCACCAATTGTCATTTCTATTCCTGGTATTAATTGTGTTGTTTTTATTGGTGTTGTTGAATCTATCGGAATTGTGCCTGCACTAAATTCATATATTTCTTCTGTTTCTGAATTTGCTGGTATGAAATTTACCAATGCTGAACCATCTGGATTAATATTTATTTTATATTTGCCTTGCCGTGTATCAAGTGAATCACCTCGTATCTTCAATAAACCATTTACTGAATCTGATGAAATTTCTGTATTATCATATTTTGATAATGTTAATACTGATGTATTAAATCTGCTTAAACTTAATGTGCTATCTAAATTATTTTCTAATGATGTATATGTTGTTGCGGATGCTGGCATTAAAAATTTATCCTGGTCAATTATTATATCTGTAGGTTGGCTTGCTGAATTTATATTACCATTTTTATCGGCTAACCAACCTTGCACAAATCCACCATCTGCTGTTACTAAATTTAATGGCTTAATTAATGTTGGATTGCCTGAATAATAAATTATCTTTCCATTATTATCTATTTGTGGATAACCATCTTCTTTTGAAAATGCGCCACAATCAAAATTAAATCTTCCTACTTTTGTATAATATGTTTTATTCTCTATCTTATCTTTAACAATAAAAAAACCATTTCCATTTATTGCAAGGTCTGTTACTCTATCTGTTGAAATATAATTTTCTGAATTCATTATTTTTCGAACATTTGCAACATTAGCGCCTATTCCTTGCTGTAATGGATTTATGTTTATTTGTGGATTGTTGTATGATTTATTAAATAATTCTTCAAAAATAGTATCATGTCTTTTATATCCTATTGAATTTACATTTGAAATATTATTTGAAATAACATCAAATGCAGTTTGATGAACTATCATTCCACTTGCACTTGTATATAATCCTTGAAACATATTTGTTTCTCCTTATAATAATATTATTATACTTTTTTCTCTTAATTTTATTATCGACTGATTTTGAAAAAAACTTAAAGGAATTTTGTAGATTTGTAAATATGTAAAAAATATTTTTTAAAATCAGGATATTATCTTTATTTTAATTAATTTTTTACGCCCTGTCTTGTTTTTCGTAATTTAAATAAATTTATTAAATCATTGACTAATTCTGTTTTTGTTTTATTATATACTGGCGCTATTAAATAATCTGCTTGCACATCTGCTATCAATCGATGTATCACTATATCTTCTTTTAAATGTTCTAAAAAATTTACAAGGTAATTTAGATATTCTTCATAAGTTAATAAATTTATTTTTCCTTCTTCATATAATTTTGCTGCATAAGTATTCCTGACAATATGAAAATGATGTATTTTAACTCCATCTATTTTTATCTCTGATAATTTTTTTGCCATTTCTATTATTGTTTCTTCTTTATCAGTTGGTAATCCAAGTATTATATGGCTGCATATTTCTATATTATATTTTTTAATAAGTTCAACAGCAGAATAAAAATCTTCAACAGTATGATTTCTATTTAAAAATTTTAATGTTTCATTATTAATACTTTGTAGTCCTAATTCAATCATTAAATATTTTTCTGACACAGCAGATTTTATTATTTTAATTATTTCCTCATTTATACAATCTGGTCTTGTGCTTATACTTATGCCTATTACTTCATCATAGATTATTAGTTGTTTTAATAATTTTGCAAACGAATAATAATCTGTTGTATAAGTATTTGTATTTGGCTGTAAATAAACAATAAATTTTTTTGCTTTATTTTTTGTTTTATAAAATTTTATTGATTCACTTACCTGTAAATTAACAGGTAAATCAGGAAATAAAACACCAGAATAACTTTCAGGCGAACAAAAAATGCAGCCTTTATTTGAAAGTGTGCCATTTCGATTTGGACATTGAAATTTCGCATCAACTGCTATTTTATATACTTTTTCACCAAATCGTTTTTTATAATAATCACTTAATTTATAAAAATAATTTTCCATTTATTTTGCTAATTCAAATTCCCTATCTGCTAAATTTTTTAATTCTTTTTTATCATATATAAAATAATTCATTAAATGCTTAAATTTCTTATCACCTTCATAATTATTTAAATAATACATTGCCTCATCTTCATTATCTGTCTTTATTAAGGTAATAATTAAATTTTTTATTGCAGGTTGAAAATCTTTATTATTTTTCAAAACAAGATTATAATATTCAATTGCTGTATTGTATTGCTCATTTAAATAATATAAATTTCCTATTAAAAATTCGATATAATTTTTATTTTTAAATGGATTTGTTAAAAGTTGATTTTTTAAAAATTCTATTCCGTTCTTGATTTGATTTGTATTTTTAAAAAATAATGCTATTTCTTTTAGATAAAATTGTGAACACGAACTGGATATATAGGCTGATTTAAGTGCTTCAAATGCACTCTTATAATTTCTGTTTTTAAAATAATATAAATAATTTATAAAATGATTAATATCAATAGGTTGAACATTCACAAAATTCTTTGGTTCATAATTTAATAATTCTATTTCTCTTTTCTTTATATAATTTAAAAAAATTTTTAATATTGTTCTTTGTTTATTATCATCAATTTGATTTATTATTTTTTCTGCTTCCTCAATTTTGTTTTGATTTAATAAAAATCTTATTTTATAAATTGGATTTTCTAATAATTTTTCATTCTCTTTTATTTCTTTTAATTTTGTTAAACATTCTTCGGCTTTTTGAAAATTCTTTAAATTATAATATGCTAAATATAAATTATTTAATATATCAAAATTATCTTCTGTGTAATATAATGCTTTTTCATAATTTATTCGTGCATTTTCAAAATCATCAAGTTTAAAATAACAATTTCCAATTTTAAAATATGTCTTATCTTTATTTATATTAGATTTGATATTGTTTTCATAAAATGTTATTGCATATCTATATTTTCCTTCTTCATAATTTTTATCGCCCTGGATTTCATTTAGTAAATATAAATATTGTTCAACAACTGGTAAATTATATTTTTTTAAATTTAATAATAGTAAATTTAGTTTATTAAAATTTTGTTGTTCAAATAATATTCTTACTTCAAGTAAATCTAAATCAATCCATTCTTTATTTTCAGTTAAAATTCGTATTCTTTGAACTTGTTCTAATGCTCTTTCAAAATTTCTAAAATTGTAATTTAATTTTGCAAGATTAAATAATGTTGAAATTTTTTCTTTTATCTGTAATGATAATGAAAAATAAATAAATGCTTTTAAATATTGATGTGTATGCAAATTACATAAACCATAATAAAAATAATAATCTGGTATAAATTTATTCTCTATAAATTTTAATTTTTCTAAATGTAATAATGCTTCAGTATATTTTTTTTCTTTTATGTAATTTAGAAAAACCTGTTTAACTTTTTCAAAATATTCTTTTTTTAATTTTACTTCTGTTTTTGTTGTTATGTAATTAAGTGAATTGATAATTTTAGTGTCATCATCAAAAAGACCTAATGATTTTAACTTATTTTTTGCATAGATTGAATTAGTATCAATTTGTAAAATATTAAATAAATAATATTCTGTTTTTTTTATATTACCAAATCGTGTATTTAATTCGATCAATTTTTCTAATACCTGATAATTATATGGATTTATTTCATTTACTATTTCTAAATATTTTATTTGTTCTGCATAATTCTTTTTATTTGCAAATATTTCTGATATAAAATAATTTACTTCTTCATTTTTTGGATTTTTTTCTATATATTTTTGCCAATAAATTAATGCATTATCATAATTATTATTTAGATATTCTATAAAACCTTTTAAATATAATACTTCATCATTTTGTAAATAATATTCATTTAATTCATTGAATTTTCCTGCTGCTATTAAATATTTTAAATATTCTTCTTCTATTTTTTGTTCTGCTAATTTACCTGTATTTTTTAACTCTTTAAAAAAATCTTCTAATTCAAGTAAATTAAATGTCTTTTTAAAAAATTTTATTTTTAATAATATATATTCATTATTAGATTTAAAAAAATCATCAAGATAAAAAAAACAAAAAGACAAAAAATCATATTGTTCATTATTAAACATTTCATTCAAATTTTCTAAAATAAAAATCTCTGGTATATTTCTCAAATTAAATTTTGTAATAAGTAATTTAAAAAAGAATTGGTATTTTTCTATATCATTTATTTTTTTAAATGCTGAAACCATTTTTATTAATAATTCAATATCTAATTTTTCAGTCAATATATAATTATTAAAATTATTTATTGCTTCATTAATATTATTTTCATCTAAATAAATCATAATAAGTATTCGTAATAATTTTTTATCTGCTGGATTTTTTTTAGTATATAGTTCTATTAATTCCCTGGCATTTTTATAATCTTTAAGTTTATAATTTAACTCTGCTGCTTTTTGCAGCATTATTGGATTATTTTTAAATTCCTCTTTAAATGAATTATATAACTCTGCTGCTTCTGCATAATTTTGTGATTTTAAATAATAATTAAATAAATCAGATATAGCATTTATTTTATCTTCATAAGAAATTCTTTTTGAATAAATTAATTTTTTAGCAAATGATATATAACTTGTATAATTCTCTATATTGTAATAAAATTTTGTTATTTCAAATAAATGCTGTGGATTATCTTCATCTATTGCTAATCCTGTTAAATAATATTTTTCTGCATTTATATAATCATTCTCTTGAAAATATAATTTACCTAAATATGTATATGCTATTTGTTCTCTATTATTTAATTTAATTGCTGTTTGTAATTCTATTTGTGATTTTGCATAATTTTTTTCGTAATAATAAATAATACCTAAATAAGTATGCGCTTTTGGCTCATCTGCTTTATATAAGATAACTTTAATTAAATAACTTTTTGCCTTTGAAAAATTATTATTATTAAAAAATTCAATTGCTATTTTTAAATAATGTTCTACTCGATTAATCTCTGAAAGGTCTGATGATAATAATAATTCTTCTGCTTCATTTAATTTTTTCTCTTTTAAAAGCGAATTAAATTTATTTGAAGAAAAAGCCAGAAGAAAAAATGAAAGAAAAATGCAGAAAAAAAAATTATTGTATCTCATTTTAAATATTTTAAAATTTCTTGTTTTATTATCTCTGATAATTTATCAATCGTTTCATTTTCATTTAATTTTAGTTTTTTTAAATTTTGTGAACATTCAAAATCAGCCGAACATTCAAATGATTTTGATTGGATTTTTAATTTTTCTTTTACTTCTTTTAATTTATTTACTTCTTCTTCACTTAATATTCTTATGTTTCCTAATTGCATTCCAAAAAATAAAATCTTTGCATAATGTTCTATTTGCTCTAATTTAAAATATGCATCCCAAACATCTTTACCAACAGTTAAAACGCCGTGATTTGCTAATAGCATTGCATCTGTTTGTTTTATATATTCTCGAACTGCTGCTGGCACTTCTTCTGTTGATGGTGTTGCATATTTTGCTACTGGCACAGAACCAAGAGTAACAATGATTTCAGGTAATACATTTACTGCAAGTGGAATATTATTTATAGCAAATGCAGTAGCAAATGTTGGATGTGCATGCACCACTGCATTTACATCTGAACGATTTTTATATACTTCTAAATGCATTTTTATTTCTGATGATGGTTTTAAATTACCTTGAATTACTTCTGCTTTTGAATTAATGAGTAATAGCATTTCCTCTGTCATAAAGCCTTTACTAATACCTGTTGGTGTTGCTAAAAATAAATCATCATCAACTTTTATTGTTATATTTCCATCATTTGATGCTACAAAATCTTTCTCATACATTATTCTTCCTATTTTTATTATTTCCTTTTTTAATAAATATATTTGCTTTTGCATCATATTAAAAAATCTAAAAATTTAAAATTATAATTTTGAAAATCATTTATTGAATCATAATCTTTTAAAATTTTTTCATCATTTACATCAACATATTTTACTTTCTCTCTTAATTTATTTATTACATTTTTTGCATTGCTTGTCAATTCTTCTTTTAAAAAATAATCTATAAATTTTTTATCAAAAATTATTGGATGACCACATTGCCTATTATATGATGGTATTATTATTTTATCTTCCTCTACTGATTCTATTAACTTTTTATATGTTCTATATTTTACTAATGGTATATCGCAAAGTGTTAATAATACATAATTATAATCTATTTTTAAATTCTGTAAATATTTTATTCCTTTTATTAATGATGAAAATTGTCCTTTTTCATACTCTTCATTAAAAATAAAATTTATTATCTCAGTATTGGAAAAATATTTTAATATTATTTCCTTTTTGTAGCCTAAAACAATTATTATTTTTTTTACTTCACTTTTTAAAAGATTATTAATAATATATTCAAGAAAAAATTTATTTTTATATTTGATTAATGGTTTTGGATAATTCGCCATTCTTGATGATAAACCTGCTGCAAGAATAATTGCTACAATATCATTTTTCATATACTTTCTCTATTTCCTCTGCCATCTTTTGTGCTGAAAATTTTTCGGTTAATAATGAATAACTATGACAAATAAATTTTTCTCTTAATTCTTTTGAATAATATAATTTCAAAATAGCATTTACTAAACCATTTACATCATCTGGTTCAATAAGCAATCCATTGTATTCATTCATAATTAAATCTACTATTCCACCAACATTTGTTGCAATTACAGGAACTTTTGCAGCAAATGATTCAAGTATTACTCTGCCCATTCCTTCAAATGATGAAATTAAAAGTGATATATTAAAGACAGAATAATATTGTTCTACATTTTCTGTAAATCCTGTTAATATAACATATTCTTTTAAATTATTTTCATTTATAAAATTTTCAATTTTTTCTTTCAAATAACCTTCACCAACAAACAAAATTTTTAATTCTGGTATTTTATTTATTAGTATTTTTGTTGCTTTTAAAATTGTAATATGTCCTTTACCTTCCCATAATTTTGCTACTTCGCCTATTATAAAATTTTTCTCTGAAATATTATATTTTTTATAAATTTCATTTTTGTATTTATTACAATTCTGGAATTTTTCTAATTCTATACCACTATATATTTTATATGTATGTTCAGGTTTATATATTTTATATTTTTTTGCCCAATCAATTAATGGTTGAGAAATAAAAATCATTTCATCACAAAAATTAACACCAATTTTTTCAAGAAATAAAAAAATTATTCGCCAGATAAACTTTTCTTTATTATGAAATGCAAATCCGTGAACAGTATGAACAATTTTTGGCACCCCAACTAACCAGGCTGCCAATCTACCTATAAATCCTGCTTTTGAATTATGAGTATGAACTATATCAAATTTTTCTTTTTTTAATAATTTAATTAACTCAATTAATGCTAATATATCTTTTACTGGATTTACTGGATTATCCATATATTTTAATGAAATAAATCTAAAACCAGAATTTATAACTAAATCCTGTAATTTACCATTTCCTTTGCAAGCAAGTGCTACTTCATATTTTTCTTTATTTATTAATTTCATTGATAAGTATGTATTTAATCCAGATCCACTTATTACTGGTAATGTATGTATATGTAAAACTTTTTTCTTCATTTTATTTTTTGAAAAATAAAATACATTTCACCTTTTGATAATAAATTTATTTTTGTCATTTCAAAAATTATTGAAATAAAACGCATTATTAATTTTTTAAATATTTTTCTTTTGGCGGTTTTATCGAGAAAAGATAAACCTGAATCATATTCTTTATAACATAACAAAACAAAATTATTTTTATAACATAAATCACAAATTTTTTTAAATGAAAATAATTGTATATGTGCTTGTTTTCCTCTTTTAAATATTTGCGCCAAAAAACCAAGTAATCGATAAAGCAAATCCTGAAATGAATACCATTTTGGAACAGCAATTATTAAATAACCGTTTGGTTTAAGAACTTTATTTATAGAAGAAATAATTTTATCAGGAAAATAAGTATGTTCTAATACATATTTTAAAATACTGATGTCAAATATCTCTTTTTTAAAAGGTAAAAAAACAATATCAGCATAAATAAAATTATTCTTTTTTTCAGGTAAATAAGATATATCATTATCCAGAAAAATTACTTTTGAATTTTCTGAATAAAAAAAACTACCCTGTCGTGAACCAGCATCTAATATATATTTGTTTGTTTGTAATATTTTATTTAATAAAATTGAAAAATTATCATTCATTTGTTTTTCGATATTCATCTAAAATTTTTTTTATTTTTTTTGTTGTTAATTTACCATATACTTTCTCATTTATCATAATAGCAGGTGCTAAACTACAACAACCAAGACAGGCAACTTTTTCTAATGAAAATAGACCATCTTTTGTTGTTTCATTTATATTAATATTTAATTGTCTTTTAAATTCCTCAGTAATTTCAATTGCTGAATTTATATGACACGCTGTGCCATGACAAATTTTAATTATATTTTTCCCTGGTGGTGTTAATTTAAAGTGTTTATAAAAAGTAACAACTCCAAATATTTCTGTTGGTTTCATTTCTAATTTTTCTGCGATTTTACTAATTATTTCTGGACTTATATAATTAAATTCATTTTGTATTGCCTGTAAAATTGTTATTAGATTATTTTTTGAATTACCAATTTCATTTATAATCTGATTTATTTTTTCTGTTGCTTCTAAATTCATAGTTATCTCCTTAAAAATAATTTTTCTATTTCTTCTTTTCTTATTTTGATTTTTACTGGTCTGCCGTGTGGACAAAAATATGGATTTATTATTTCTTCGGATAATTTAATTAGTTCACTAATTTCAGAATGAATTAATTTATCTCCAGCTTTTACTGCTGCTTTACATGCTGTTGTTGCTATAATAAAATCAATAAATTCAAATTCTGTCTGCTTACTATTCTCAAATTTTTCTAATATATCATCAATAATATTTATCATTAACTTTGTATCAGATGAACGCTTACCTAATAAAATAGGCACACTATGAATAATAATTGAATTAAATCCAAATACTTCAATTTCAAAGCCTGCTTTTAAAAATAAATCTTTTATCTTATTAATTATTTCAATCTCTTTTTTTGTTATTTCTATAGTTATTGGTAATAAAAGCCTTTGAGATTTTATTTCTTTATTTTCAAAAGATTTCTTTAAGCGTGAATATAAAATTTTTTCGTGTAATGCATGCTGGTCAATTATTATTAAATCATTATTTTCTTCAAATAATAAATAAGTCGAAAATAACTGTCCAATAAAATGTGCTTTTTTTAGATTTAATGTTTCTGATTTTATCTCAATATCTTCTTTTTTCTCTATTTTCGTTTCATCAGCACTAAATAATTTTTCATTTTGCTCAATTCTTTTTTCTATTATTATTTTTGCCTCTGATAAATTTGAATTAAATGATTGTTCTGTTATTTTAAAATTCTGTATTTTTTCTATTTTTATTTCTGGTGTATATGCTAAATCTTCTTTTATTAATTCTTTTTTTAATGAATTTATTATTAGTTCTCTTATATAATATTCATTAGAAAATTTAATTTCCCGTTTTGTTGGATGGACATTTACATCAATTAAAGTAGGGTCAATATTTAAAAATAAAAAAAATACTGGATAAACATCTTTTGGCATTAATGAAGAATATACATATTCAACAGCATAAGTAATTGGTAATGATTTTACAAACCGTGCATTTACATAAATATATTGATATTTCCTTGAAATTTTATTTATTTCAGGTTTGCCGAAGTATCCATTTAATTTTATATTTTTATTTTCATTGTTTTCTATAAAAATTAATTTATCTGAAATTTCACTACCAAAAATTGAATATATTCTTTCAAATATTGAATTTACTTTTGGTAAATTATAAACTTCTTTATTATCAACAAATAAGATAAAATGAATATCAGGATGAACAATTGCGAAATTTATAAAATTATCAATAATATTTGAAAGTTCGGTTTGTGAAGTTTTTAAATATTTTTTTCTGGCTGGTGTATTAAAAAAAAGATTACGAACTTCAATAATAGTTCCTTCTGGTGTGCCAATATTTCTAACATCCTGAAAATTTCCTCCCCGTATTATTACTTCTGTTCCTTCTAATTTATCTTTCTGCTTTGTTCGTAATTTAATTTCTGAAACAGCAGCAATAGATGGCAAAGCTTCGCCACGAAAACCATAAGAACTTATATTAAATAAATCATTATCAGTTTTAATCTTACTTGTTGCATAACGCTGAAAACAAAGCACTGCATCTTCCTTATCCATTCCAATACCATTATCAGTAATTTTAATTAATGATTTGCCGGCATTTAAAATTTCGACTAAAATATATGTTGCTTTCGCATCAATAGAATTTTCAATTAATTCTTTTACTACTGATGCAGGCCGCTCAATTACTTCGCCTGCTGCTATTTTATTTGATAATGTTTCATTTAATATATTTATTATTCCCATAAATAATAAAATATCGGGATGGGGGGATTTGAACCCCCGACAACCTGGTCCCGAACCAGGTGCGCTAGCCGGGCTGCGCTACATCCCGTTAGTAATTTCATAATTTTTTTTGGAATTTTAAATATATTATCTCTTTTAGTCAATACAAAAATAAAATAGAGTTGGAAAATATCCCAGCCATAATATACCCCTTTCTTAATTTTACTTAATTTTTTATGCTTATCAATCATATTATGGACAAATCTCTTATTTGATAATGCAACAGTTATTTTTTGAAAAAGCAGAAATATTTTTTTAAAATTTAGAACTTTGAATAAGATTAAAATAATCGCAAAACAGACTATTTTTGAATTAGATAATTTTAATATTTTTAAAAAATTTTATTTAATTATTTTGAAAATAAGAACTATCAAAATTTTTTCATTTTTCAAAAATAGAAATACCTTTTAACCATATACCAATTTTAATTTTTTTACCAATAAAAAGAGAATGACGATGATAAATATAAATAGGAAAAATAAGTTCAAAATCAACAACAGAACGAACAAGCAAAATACAGGTATCAAATAAAAAATAAGCACTTATAATTTCACCATCATATAAATTATCTTTTAATTCTTCTCTGATTGGAAAATTTTCTTTTATTATTTTTATATCCTGTGCTCGAATTGAAAATTTTACTTCATCGCCTTTATGATATTTATTACCTTCATTATTTGCTATTATTCTTAATTTTTCTGATTGAATAATAATTTTATCTTCTAATGTATCTATAACTTTCCCTGCAAAAATATTTTTATAACCTAAATATTTTGCTACATTCTCATTTTTTGGTTTATTAAAAACATCATTTTGATTACCATATTGAATTATTTCGCCATTTATTAAAATTGCAATTTTATTACCAAGTAAAGCAGCTTCATCTAAATTATGTGTTATATGCATTACTGGAATTTTAAAGATTTTTATAATTTCTTTTATTTCAAACCATAACGATTTTTTTAAACCAATATCAATAGCAGAAAAAGGTTCATCAAGAATAATAAATTTTGGTTCAATAATAAGTGCTCTTGCAAGTGCTACTCTTTGTTTTTCACCACCTGATAAATTTTCAACACTTCTAAAAAGTAAATTCTCCAATTTTAAAATTTTTATTAGTTCTTCAAATTTATTTTTTATTTCTTGAAATTTTATTTTTCGCATCTTTATTCCAAATAAAATATTTTCCTGAACTTTCATATTTGGAAAAAGTGCATAATTTTGTGGAACATAACCAATCATTCTATCTTCAACTAATTTATTTGTTATATCTTTTTCATCAATTATTATCTTCCCTTTTTTTATTTTATAGAAACCACAAATACATTTTGCTAATGTAGTTTTTCCACTACCTGATGGTCCAAGTAAAACAAAATAATCATCATCTAATATTTCAATTGAAATATTCTTTAATTCAAATTTGTCAGTATTAAAATTTAATTCACTTACTCTTATCATAATTTTATTTGCTTAAGTAAAAATAATATAAAAAAAGAAATAGATATAGAAATCAAAGTTAGAATTGCCATAAGATAAATATTGCCACTTGATAATGATAAATAGATAGCAATTGGTAATGTTTCTGTTTTAAAAGGAGTAGCACCTGCAAGAGTTACCGAAGCACCGAATTCACTAAATGCACGAGCAAATGCAAGTAAAAAAGTATATAATAATCCTTTTTTTGCTAATGGTAGTAAAATATATATAAATGTATTAATCTTTTTAGCACCTAAACTTCTTGCTATTTCTTCATACTCAATATTTATTGAATCAAAAGTAACTTTTAATAAATTTACAGAAACACCAAAAGCAACAATTAATTGTGCTAAAATTAAACCCGGCACTTCAAAAACAAATCTAATAAAAGTATTTTCTATAAATATTCCAATAGGAGTTTTAAAAAAAATTAAAAACATTGTTCCTAAAGCAACAGGTGAAATTATCATTGGAAAAAATAAAATAATTTCAATTAAATTTTTTAAGGGAAATGTATATCTTGAAAGCAAATAAGCAATTGGTAAACTGAAAATAAGAGAAAATATTGATGAAATAAATGATGTAATTAAACTGATTTTAATTGCAAAATAAATTTCTTTTTTTAAGTATTCATTATTAAATAAATTTTTTTCAGGATTAATAAAACGGAAAATAGATAAAATAATTGATAAAAAAAAGAAAACAAAAAAAAATAAAATTAACCAGCAAGCAACAAGAAAAATTTTATTCTTCATTATTTTGCTATAATCTTAAAATATTTTTCTGGAATAGTATAGTCTCCGCCAATTTTTGCTTTTGGTGCAAATTTTCTCGCTTCTTCTTCTTTTACTAAATAACCATACTTTCTTAATATTTCCTGTGATTTTTCTTCATAAAGATAATTTATAAATTTATTTGTTGTTTCTTTATCTTTAATAAAAATTGGAATAGCAATAGCAATATATGAAAGTCGTGGTATCTGTTCTGAAGGTATTAAAATTAATTCTGCCTCATCAGGATACCAATATTTAAAAACACGCCATCCTATAATTACATCAACAGTTTTAAGTGGTATTTGATTTGCAGCATCCTCACAACTTTTTGCAAATACTGTTATATTTGGTATAACTGTTTCTAATAAATTATTATAGTCTAAAACTTCGACTGCATAAAGTCCAACACAAACTGAAACAGGATTTGCTATAGATATACGAACACCCTTTTTAGTTAAATCATTTAATGATTTTATTTTAGCAGGATTTCCTTTTGGCGTTAAAAGTGCAGGAACTAAATATGTTAAAATTCTATCTGTGCCTTTTATTAATAATTTTTTATCAAAACCTTTTTGAATAAAATCAGGTGAGCCTGCAAGATATAAATCACCTTTTTTTGATAATTCTATTTGACTTAGTAAAACACCAGAACCATGATAAATTACATTAACTTTATTATTTGTTTCTCTCTGAAAATTTAAAATAATCTCATCCATAGGAACTTTAACAGCAGACCCACAAAAAAAGTCAATCGATTTTTCATTATCAGCGAATAAACATAAAGCAAAAAGAAAAAAGAAAAATAAAAAAATAACTTTCATAAAATACCTCCTTAATTTTTTAAAAATTTTAAGCCATTTAAAAAAGAAAATAAAAAAGAATTTTAATATAAAACACCTCCTTAAATCAATTTGCATTTTAATGCACATTAAAATGTAAATTAAAAATAACTTTCTGTCAAGTCTTTTTAAAATTATTTTCTGAATTTTAATCCAAATTTTTTATTAATATTATAAAAAAAAATTTTAAATTAATTAAAAATTTTTTTATTTAAATTTTTTAATATTTAAATAAATAACAAATAAATGCTCTATATTTTAGTATTTTATATTTTACAATGTATGTTTTATAATGGATGTTATTTTTATTATTTATGAGACCTTTTTAAAAACTCAATTTTAAATAATTTCATTTATATTTTTATTCTTTTCTGATATATAAAAATTTATCAATATAAATATAATCGAACTATTTGTGTTATTTGTGCTATTAGTAGCGAAAAGTCAAATAAAAAGTGAAGAAAAGTTAAAGGTGAGTTTGAGTTAAAAAGTAAGCTTGAATTTAAAGTGAACTTAAGTAAAAAAAACTTAAGGCACTTTAATTTACTTAAGTACTCTTTAGAAAATAGGGACAGCCGTCACCTCTTCAACTCAAATAAGTATTTCTCTATGTTTAAAGAAAAAATCATCAATTTTTTTGTTTGTATTTTACATACTGGCATATCAAGAGAAGAAACCTAACTTATTACTAATGGTTTAGTCAGTAAATTATTTAAAGGAACAATATTTAAGTCGCTATCTAAAACTTCAAAATATAATGCTGTTTCTTATAAATTATGCAATTCACCATTTAAAGTAAGAACCAAATTTTTATTTTTTAAAGTAATAGTATTTTGATTTAAAAATTTATTGTTAAACTTAATTTTTTCTTTTTTTCAAAAAAATTAAAATTTATAATCAATCTTTAAATATAAATTTCTACCAGGCTGTGAAATAGATGTAATAGGTGAGTAATCATCTGATACAATATGCCTTTCTTCTTTATCAAATAAATTATTAACTTTAAAAGTTAAATCAAATTTATCAATTAGATTATTAGCTGTAAAAATAATATCACTTATTAAATAACTTTTTAGTTCAGTTCCATTTGTATCTTTTCGTTTGCCAACATAATTATTTTCCATAGCAATAGTAAGAATTTTTGAAAGTTTATAATCAAGACCAAAACTACCAATCCATTTGGGTGAATTTACTAATTCTGTATTTGTTATTTTATCTTCTGTTTTATTATAACAAACATTAAAGAAACCATTTAATTTTTCAAATGTATTTCGTTCTAAACTAATTTCAATTCCTTTAATTTTTATTTTAGAAGTATTTTGAAATTGAGCAGCAGTATTATCGCCTGCATAATTATAATTTGGATAATTTATTAATTCCTGTTTAATTATATCTTTAACTTCACTATAATAAAGCGAAATTACTTTACGAATATTAAATGGCAACATATATTCAACAATAAATTCATAATTCTTAATTGTTTCTGGTCCTAATTTATCATTGCCAGTTAAAGAAGTAAAATCATCAAAAAATCTTTCATAAATAGTAGGTGCTCTAAAACCTGTTGAATATAATAATTTACTCGTTAATTTTTCTGTTACTCTATATATAATTCCTGCTCGTGGACTTAATTCGCCTTTATATAATGAATTTTTTGTATATCGTAAGCCTAATAATAAATCTACATTTTTAGTTGGATAATAATAATTTTGCAAATATAAATTCCATATATTAAAATCTTGTTTATCTAATGGATATTGAACAGTAGTTGTGCCGGAACCATCAGCAAGGTCAACATCACCAGAATAACCTTTAAAAGTATGTTCCCAGCTTGCTTGCTCTGTCTTATGCTTTTGAAATTCAAAGCCTATTATAATATTATCATTTTCAAAAAAATTATTTTCATACTGAATTTCAGAACCATAAAAATTATTTTCACCTAAATCATGAAAAAATGGATAACCAGCTGTTAAATACCAACTATTATATTCAATTAAATCAAGATAACGATAATAATCATAATATGCCCGTAATTTTATAGAATCATTTTCCCTAACTTTTTTTGTTGTTCTTGCTTCAATAAAATATCTTTTATCTTTAACATAATTATTTTTTGAATTAAAAATACCACCAAAATAACTTTGTGGAATTACTTTTTTTCTATCTGAATATTTAACAATTAAATTTGAATTTTTATATTGTAAATTAGTAAAAATAGATGTTGCTTTTTCATAATCATTTCCTTTTGATACACCCTTTGAATTATAATATTGTGTATCATTCTCATATCTTGCTGTTGGTTTATCTGTATCATTTAATTGGTCGCTGATAAATTTATATCGTCAAATTCAGGGAAATAATAATCAAGACCATCCTGTTCCATTGAAGAGGCAGAAAAAATAAAATTAAAATTATCAGATATTTTTTTACCACCAGAAACTAATATCTCTTTTCTATCAATTTCAGTTGTTATCTCAGCACTTGCTTTTATATAATCTAATTTATCAACTTTTTTTGGTACAATATTAATAATACAAAAAAATGCATTAGAACCATATAATGAAGAACCCGGTCCTTTTACTACTTCTATTCGCTCAACTAAATCAAGATTAATCCCAAATATTTCATCAACATTTGAGGTTCCGCCCCATTGTTCATTCATAGTATGACCATCAAAAAGAATCATTAATCTTGTATTAAAATCACCTGGTAAATTTACACCTCGAACACCAATACTTTCAAAATATCTGTCATAATTATTATATATACCAGGTATATGTTTTAATGCTTCACCAATAGTTTTATAACCATAATTTTTAATTATTGCTGGAGTAATAATTGAAACAAATGAAGGTGCATCAGAAACTTTTTGTTCTTTTTTAGAAGCAGAGGTAACGACTAATTCTTGAATAGCAAAAAATGCTTCTTCTGCTTCATATTTTTGTTGGGAAAAAACAAAATTTGAAAAAGAATAAAAAATAATAAATAATACAAAAATTATTTTTTTCATTTTATCCTCCTTTTTTTTATAAAATTTTAAATAATAATACCTTTAAAGTCAATAAAAAATTTTAAATAATTTTATTAAGAATTCTTTTTATTTTTATTATTATCCTCTTAAAAATATTTCTATTAGATTTACCTTTTAATAAAGTTTCTTCTGGTAGTGCTTTTAAAAATCTTGAAGGTTTATGATAAACAATTTTACCATACCATTTTCTTTTGATTGCATGAATTAAATATAAGCGTTCCTGTGCTCTTGTAATTCCAACATAAAATAGACGGCGTTCTTCATCTATTCGTTCTTCTTCTCCACGCATACTTAATTCTGTTCCTGGATGTTTATGTGGACAAATATCTTCTTCAACACCAATAAAAAAAACAACTGGAAACTCTAAACCTTTTGCTGAATGTAAAGTCATTAAATTGACTCCATCGTTTTTATTTAATTGACATTGTGGGTCAGTTTGTTTTGCTCTCAAATCCTGAATAAATAATGTTACTCTATCAAAAATATTTTTATATAAAGGAAATAAATTATCAAAATCAATTAATAATTCTTTAAAATGTTCTAAATTTTTTCTTAACGATGTCTTACATTCAAAATCTTCTTCTATCTTTTCTTTATAAAATAATGCTTCTATCGCAATATTATAAATTTCAACTAATGGTGCTTTTTCACTTAATTGAAATACACGACTTAAACACTTCAATAAAAAATTAAAAGTACTTTTACCACTAACTGATAATCTGTTCCGAATTTTTTCAATTTCTTCTTCATCAATTATTGGTATTTTAGGTGTCTGATGAACAATAACTGTTTTATCAGTTACAGAAAGATTATAAAAAGGCAATGATAGAAGTTCTGCAAATTTTTGGTTTATTTCTGTGCCAATATTAAGTTTATCATCTTTTCTATAATACTTACTTATTCCAATCACTAATTCAAAAAAAATCATTATATTTATAATTTCTCTAAATTCAAAAAATCTGGTATCACCAATTTCATTAAAAGGAATTTTATTTTTTGTTAAAATTTCTTTTACTAAATTTTTTTGATTATTTATTCTATAAAAAATTGCAAATTGATTATATTTAAAAACTTTTTTCTTAAAATCATTTACATACGATGAAATATATTTTACCAATTCACTTAAATAATTCTTATGTTCTTCTTCTAACTCTTCACTAATTAAATCGTTAAATAAATAAATAGCATTTAGATAATTTAATATTGTCTCATCTTTTAATTTTTGTTGTTGATATTCTGAAATTAAAAGATTATTTAAGGTGTAAACTTTTAAATATATTTCTTCAAATTTTTCTGCTAATTTGTGATTATTGAGAGAATTTATTATATTATAAAACTCATACATTTTTTCAAGAAAATATTGAAAATGTTGATAATTATCTTCAAAAAATTTTATCTTATTTTTTTCAAATGATGTTTCACGCTCATTTAAAATTTTTTGTATTTCAAAAATGCAGTAATTTACCTCATCATATTCATCTTCGGCTTCGAATAAAATTATTTTTTCTCCATGAAAAACATTGCCTTTATCATCATTTTTTGTAACTTTCAATATTTTTCTTAATTCAGGCGGTTTATTTACAAACACAGCATTTGCAGCTGATAATATTGTTTGACTACTACGATAATTTCTTTCAAATTTGACAATAAATGCATCTTGAAAATCTTTTTTAAAATTTAATATATTTCTAATATCAGCCCCACGCCAGCCATAAATTGATTGGTCATCATCCCCAACAACAAATAATCGTCTATGCTGACTTGCAAGTTTATAGATTAATAAATATTGAGCAAAATTAGTATCCTGATATTCATCAACAAGAATATATTGAAATTTATCTTGATAATATTTTAATACATCAGGAAAATTCTCAAAAATTTCAGCACAAAACATTATAATATCATTAAAATCAACTTGATTTCTTTTCGCTAATTCTTTTTGATATTCTTCATAAATAAAAGCAACTTTTTTCTCTATTTTCCCGGAAGCGTTTTTTTTAAAATAATCAACAGAATATAATTCATTTTTGGCTTCATCAATTCGTGAAATGACATCATCTAAATCTACATCACGAATTTTTGCAATTTCATATAATTTTTCAAATAAACTTTTTTGTGCTAAGGTTGGAATAATATCAGGTCGAATAGTAAAACCTACTCGTTCAAAATTTTTTTTACCAAGACAATCTTCATATAATAATCTTAAACAACTTGAATGAAAAGTGCTAATCCACATATCTGGTATTTTTTCAATTATCTGCAATAATTCTTCTTTTAATAAACCTTCTGTTTGTTCATAAATTTCTTTTATTATATTTATTACTCGTTCTTTCATTTCACCTGCTGCTTTATTTGTAAAAGTAACTGATAAAATATTTTCAGGTGCTACACCACATAGTAATAAATAAATAATTCGTCTTGTTAAAACAGCAGTTTTTCCACTACCAGCACCAGCCAGAATTAATAATGGTCCCATAGTTTTATGATTGTGAATTAATGCTTCCATCTGTTCTGGATTAAGTCCAAATTTAGTTTTAATTTTATGTTTTTCAAAATTTTCAAGTGTGCAGTCATCAGGATGTTCATCACAAAATTTTTTAAAAACAGGGTAATTCATTCCATTCATTAAATTTAAAAAAGCTTTGAAATGTTCGGTTGTTTTTGCTTGCTCTGTAATTTCTTTTAATACTTTTGTTTTTAATATAGGTGATAATGGTTTTAAGGTGTGCTCTAAAAAAAGCCTTAAAGCAGGAGATAATTCATTTATGTTAATCATTATTTATTATTTTTTAATTTGAAAAATTCTTTAAATGAATTTGATGGTTTAGCAAATAAAAAACCCTGCAAATAATCAACCTTTAATTCTTTTAATATATTTAATTCTTCTATTGTTTCAATACCTTCTGCAATAACTTTAATATTCAAATTGTGTGCATAATTTATTAAATCATTAACAACATTTTTTTTAGATTTATCTTTATCAATATCATGAATAAGAGAAATATCAAGTTTTATAAAATCAGGTAATAATTTAACCATAAATAAAAGAGTTGCAAAACCAGAACCAGCATCATTAATTGCAATCCTGAAACCATATTTTTTATAATCTTCTATAACATTCATAAATTTTGATAAATCATTTATTGTTGTCCGTTCTGTTATTTCTAATACTGTATTCTTTGATATTTCCTTTATTTTTTTTTCATCAAATTTGTTTAATATTTTTTTATTTATAAAAGTAATTGGTTCAATGTTAATAAATAAAATTTTATCTTTTTTATCAAATTCATTTAAAGTTTTCGTTAAGCACAATTCATCGAGCGTCAAATCAAGATTTGCCTGTTTAGAAATATTAAACATAAGTTCAATATTTTTATCAAATGGTTCATAACTGCATCTACTCAATGCTTCATATCCTATTGCCTTCATTGTTTTTATATCTATTATTGGTTGATATAAAATTTTTATTTCATTTTTTCTTATTACATCTTTTACTAATTGTCTTAACTCTTCCTTTCTTATTAATTCAAATTGATAAGACATTCGCATTGCTTCTTTTAATGCTTTATAAACTAATCTTTCAAATTTTATAAATTCATTATTTTCAACTAAAACACAACCAATAAAAAAACCAAGATTAGAAACTAATGTTCCTTTAATAATTCTATCAATATTTTCATTCAAATATTTTTCAATCCGGTCTTTAATCTTCAATAAATCAGAATAAATTAATTCTGTCTTATTTCTTAATGGTGATAAAAAAATTATAAAATCATCACTCCAAGTTCGATTTATCAAAACAAAATCTTCTTTACGAAAAACTTTTGATTTCATTTCATTTAAAAGAACAGCAAAATTAAAAAGTAAATCATCAAGAGTTTTCCAACCATATATTTCCTCTATTTTTTCTAATTTCGCAAAATCAATATATATAAGTCCAAAAACAGATGATGCTTCAAGTTCTCTTCGTAATTTGTCCATTTCTTCTGTTAATGAAGATAATTCTATTTTTTTACTCTCTTTTTCTTCTTCTTTGTGAATTTTTTCTTTTAATAATCTTTTTATCTTTGAGATTAAAATTTTATTTGAAAATGGTTTTACTAAAAAATCATTTGCACCATATTCTAATGCTTTAATTGGATTACCTATAGCTGTAAATATTAAAATAGGTAAATTACTATATTCTGGATAACTTCTTATTTCCTGACATATTTCATAACCACTTTTTTCTGGTAACATAATATCTAAAATAATCAAATCAGGTTCTTCTTTTTTAAGAATATTTATAATATCTTTTCCTGAATGAATATATTTTAAATTATATGTTGTTTGTTTTTCTATTATTGTTTTAACTAAATCACATATCACTTCATCATCATCAATTAATAAAATTTTTATACTTTCAGCCATAAATATTAAATACCTCTTTTTTAAAATGAATTTTTCTAATAAATTACTTAATACATTATTTTATATTATTATGTCAAATTATTTTTTTATATAAAAATTTTTTTCTTTTTTCTTGACTTTTTAATAAAAACTATAATAAAATTATCTAAATTTATACAAAATTTTAAAGACAAGGCAGGTAAAAAAATGGAATTTAAAGAAAATCTTAATAAAGAAAATTGGAAATGTGAAGTAGAAATAACTATTGAAAAAGATAAATTAAATAATGAATTTGAAAAGAAAATTAAAGAAATAAAAAGTCAATTTAGTTTTCCTGGTTTTAGAAAAGGTAAAGTCAGTGAAAAATATTTAAAAACAAAATTCAAAGATCTAATAAATGATGAATTTAAGGAAGACCTAAAAAAGGATTATTTAAAAAAATATTTAGAAGTCAATAAAAAAATAAAACCAATAAATCTAAATGAAGCACTTAAAACAGCAGAAGTAAATATTAGTGAAGATAAAGAAAGTTATATTAAATATTTTCTTACTATTTTTCCGTTCATTGAATTAAAAAGAGAAGATTATATTAATTTGGAAGTAAAAATAAAAAAATTGGAAATAAAAACAGAAGAGATTGAAAATAGAATCAACAAATTAAGAAATAATTATGCTGAATACAAAGATACAGAAAAAGAAATAAATGAAGATAATAATTTAATAATTTATGTTGATTTTAATTATTATGAAAATGATACTGAAATTGAAGAATTGAGAAGAAAAAATATAGCATTCACACTTTTGTCCGAAGAAATAAAATTATATAAAGAAAAATTTATAGGAAAGAAAAAAGGTGATGAAGTAGAATTTATAAAAAAAGTAACCGATGAAGATAGTTCAAGATTTATAAAATACAAAGATAAAGAATTAAAAGTAAAAGTGTTAATAACAAATATTAAAGAAAAACATTTACCAGAATTAAATGATGCCTTTGCAATAAAGGCTGGGTATGATAGTTTGGAGAATTTAAGAAATAAAATAAAAGAAGAATATGAAATAGAAATAAAAAATGAAAAAAAATTAATTAAAAGGCGAGAATTAATAAAAATATTACAAGATAAATTTAAAATTGAACTTCCAAATGAAATAATTAAATACTATATAATTTCAAAACTTCAAGAAGGCGATAAAAGTATAGAAACTTTTTTATATCTTGCAGCTAAAACCCAAAATATTGATATGCAAAAAGAAAATGCATTAGATATAATAATAAATAATCATTCAGAAGAATTTAAAGAAATAATAATTAATGAAATTTTTATGAACGCAATAATAGAAGCAGAAAATATTGAACCAACACCAGAAAAAATTGATGAAAAATTAACAATAGAAGCAGAAAAATATAAAATGGATAAAAAAGAATTAAAAAGGCAATTAATAAATAGTCAATTATATGAAAATTTTAAAAATGAAATAAAAAAAGAATTAGCAGAAGAAAAAATATTAGAAACAATTAAATTTATCGAAGAATAAAAAGGAGTAAAAAATGGGCAGTTATTATGTTCCTTATGTTATAGAACAATCGCCACACGGCGAAAGAGCGTATGATATATATTCAAGAATGTTAAAAGATAGAATTATTTTTCTTGGGACAGAAATAAATGATGGTGTTGCAAACTCAATTGTAGCACAATTATTATTTTTAGAAGCTGAGGACCCTGATAAAGATATTTATCTTTATATAAATAGTCCTGGTGGTGTTGTTTCTGCTGGTCTTGCTATTTATGATACAATTCAATATATTAAACCAGATGTTTCAACTATTTGCATTGGTCAAGCAGCAAGTATGGGTGCTGTTCTTTTAGCTGCTGGTGCAAAAGGTAAAAGATTCTGCCTGCCAAATGCAAGAGTAATGTTACATCAACCAGCTGGTGGAGTGCAGGGACCAGCAACTGATATTGATATTCAAGCAAAAGAAATATTAAGAATAAAGGAACGATTAAATGAAATTCTTGCATACCATACAAATCAATCAAAAGAAAAAATTGCACAGGATACAGATAGAGATTTCTGGATGTCACCCCAAGATGCACTTGAATATGGATTAATAGATAAAATCATTAAGAGCCATGAAGATGCAAAAACAAAATGAAAATCAGTGAAAGTAATTTTCATTGTTCTGTATTTGATTATAAAAAATTTAAAAATTCAAATTTACCAGAATTTGTTTTCGCTGGTAAATCAAATGTTGGTAAATCAACTTTAATAAATACTTTAGTAAATAAAAAAAAATTAGCACAAATCAGTAAATCACCTGGAAAAACTAAAACATTAAATTTTTATTTAATAAATAAAAAATTTTATTTTGTTGATTTACCTGGATATGGCTATGCTGAAGTTAGTGAAGAATTAAGGAAAAAATGGAAAACTATGATTGAAAATTATTTAAAAAATTCTAAAAATATAAAAATAATATTTATATTGATTGATATTCGACGCGGACTTGATAATCTTGATTTAGAATTAATAAATTTTTGTAATTATTATAATTTTAGAATAATTATAATTTTTACAAAATGTGATAAAATTTCAAAAAGTAAAATAAATGAACAGGTAAAAAAAATAATTGAACAATTGAATAATGATAAAATTAAAATAATACCATTTTCTTCGAAAACAAAATTAAATAAAATTATTATTTTAAAATTAATAGAAAATGCAATAAATAAAAGTAATAATAATAATTTACAAGAAAAAAACTAAATTTTGCAATTGACAACTTTTAAAAAATAAGTTATAAAAAAATTTTTAAAAAATAAAAAGAGGTGATAATATGAAAATATTAGTGAGCGATTCAATGTCTCAAAAAGGAATTCAAATTTTAAAAAATGCTGGTTTCACTGTTGATGTAAAAACAGGATTACCAGAAAATGAAATAGTTAAAATAATTTCAGATTATGATGCCCAAATAGTTCGTAGTGCAACAAAAGTAACAAAAAATATAATTGATGCAGCAACAAAATTAAAAGTAATAGGAAGAGCAGGTGAAGGAGTAGATAATATTGATGTATCAGCAGCAAAAAGCAAAGGAATAATTGTAATGAATACACCGGGTGGTAATTCTCATGCAGTTGTTGAATTAACAATTGGTTATTTATTTGCACTTGCACGAAATACATTTTTAGCAAATAAAACAATGAAAGAAGGAAAATGGGAAAAGAAAAAATTTGAAGGTAATGAAATTAAAGATAAAGTATTAGGTGTAATTGGTCTTGGTAAAATTGGATTTGAAGTTGCAACACTTGCAAAAGCATTAGGAATGAAAATAAAAGCTTATGACCCATATATAAACAAAGAAAAAGCAACAGCAGCAGGTTTCGAATTAGTTACACTTGATAATTTATTAGCAGAATCAGATTATATAACAATACATATTCCTGGTGGTGAAAAAACAAAAAATTTAATAAATAAAGATAGTTTTGCAAAAATGAAAAATGGAGTTAGAATAATAAATTGTGCTCGTGGTGGAATTGTTAATGAGGTTGATTTAATAGAAGCAATAAAAAATAAAAAAGTTGCAGGTGCTGCACTTGATGTTTTTTCAAAAGAACCATTACCAACTGATAGTGAATTATTAAAATTAGATGAAGTAATTTTATCACCACATATTGGAGCATCAACCCACGAAGCTCAGGAAAAAGTCGGAATTATGATAGCTGAACAAATAAAAGAATTTTTATTAACAGGTAAAGCAATAAATGTAGTTTAATTTTTTATTCAATTTAAATCTAATTATGAAAGGAGAGAATTAAATTGCCAAATATTAAATCAGCAATTAAAAGAATGAGACAGGAAAAAAAAAGAAGAGCAAGAAATTCACAAGTTAAAAAAGAAATAAGAACCTATTTAAAGAAAACAAGGTCTTTAATTTCTGATAATAATGGAGAAAATGTTGAAAAAATTTTAAGAACTACTTTTTCAAAATTAGATAAAGCAGCAAAAAGCGGTATAATCCATAAAAATAAAGCGAATAGATTAAAAAGTAAATTAGCTAAACAACTTGTGAATTTAAAAAAAGAAGCAAAGTAAGGTTGCAGAATGGAATATGAACCAATAATAGGTTTAGAAATTCATATTCAATTAAAAACACATACAAAAATTTTTTGCAATTGTTCAACTGAATTTGGTGGTTTTCAAAACACTTTTACATGTCCAATATGTGCCGGTTTCCCCGGCACTTTACCTGTTTTAAATCAAAAAGCAGTAGAATATGCAGTAAAAGCTGGAGTGGCATTAAATTGCACAATAAATAAATTTAGTAAATTTGACAGAAAAAATTATTTTTATCCTGATTTACCAAAAGCATATCAAATATCTCAATTTGATAAACCATTATGTTTAAATGGACATATTGATATTGAAATAAATGGACAAAAAAAGAGAATAAGAATTAATAGAATCCATTTAGAAGAAGATGCTGGTAAGTTAGTTCATAGCGAAGATGATTTTGCAAATGCAGAATTTAGTTTGGCAGATTATAATAGATGTGGCACACCTTTAATTGAAATTGTTTCAGAACCTGATATGCAAACGCCTGATGAAGTATATTATTATATGCAAATGATAAAAACAATTATGGAATATATAGAAGTAAGTGATTGTAATATGCAAGAAGGCAGTTTACGCTGTGACGCAAATGTTTCAGTTCGACCAAAAGGCGAAAAAAAATTAGGAACAAAAGTAGAATTAAAAAATATGAACTCATTTAAAAATGTGCGTGATGCTGTTGAATATGAAATAAATCGTCAAATAAAAGAATTAGAATTTGGTGGAAAAATAATTCAAGAGACAAGATTATGGGATACTAAAAATAACATAACAATTTCAATGCGAAGTAAAGAAGAATCACATGATTATCGCTATTTTCCTGAACCAGATTTATTACCTATAGAATTATCAAATGAATATATTGAAAGTATAAAAAAATCATTACCTGAATTATATTTAGAAAAAAAACATAGATTTATGAATGAATATGGTTTATCTGAATACGAAGCAAGTGTAATAACTATAGATAAAAATATAGCAAACTATTTTGAAGAATGCACAAAATATATAAAAAATTATAAACTAATAAGTAATTGGTTAATAAATGATTTATTAGGATTATTAAACACAAATAAGATTAAAATTACAGATTGCAAAATTAAACCTGAAAATTTTGCAGAATTATTAGCACTTATAGAAGCCGAAAAAATAAGTAGTAAAATTGCAAAAGAAATTTTCCCTGAATTATTCGAAACAGGCAAATCACCATCAAAAATAATAGAAGAAAAAGGGCTTATTCAAATTAGTGATGATAATATTTTACGAGAAATAGTAAAGAAAATATTATCAGAAAATCAGGATACAGTTACAAAATATAAACAGGGAAATAAAAAAGTATTAGGTTTTATTGTTGGTCAGATAATGAAAAATACTGGTGGGAAAGCAAATCCAAAATTAGTTAATACAATCATTGAAGAAGAAATAATAAAACTTTAAAAAATAAATTCTCCAGAAATCAATAATTAACAATAATTAAATATTGACAATATTTCTATAAATACTATAATAAAAAAAATGAATAAGAAAATAAAAATAACAAGTGATTATGATTTAGGCTGGAAAGAAATAATACAAAAATACTTTGAAGATGGAATGAAGTTATTATATCCAGAATTGGATAAAATAATTGATTATAAAAAAGGTTATAAATTTTTAGATAAAGAAATAAGCGAAATAATTGGAAGCAATAAAAAAAACAAAAAAGTAGTTGATTCACTTGTAGAAGTTCATTTAAAAAATGGCGAAGAAAAATGGCTTTTATTACATATTGAATTTCAACAAGCAAAAGAAAAAGAGTTTGAAATACGAATTTATATTTATAATTATCGAATTTTTAATAAGTATAAAAAAGAAACAATTAGTTTTGTAATATTAGGAGACAAAGATAAAAACTGGCGACCGAATGAATATAAAATTGAGTATCCAGAATTTCTTTTACATTTTAAATATAAGTTAGTAAAACTAATAGATTTCGAAACAAAAAAAGATGAATTATTAAAAAGCAAAAATCCATTTGCTTTAATAATATTAAGTCACTTAAAAAGATTAGAAGCAGGTAATGATGTAGTAAAACAATTTAGAATAAAAAAAGAATTAGTAAAAAATTTATATAATTTAGGATTTAACAAAAATGATATCAGAAATATAATAGAATTTATTGATTGTTTATTCCAATTGCCAAAAGAATTAGAGGAAGAATATATTGAAGAGATAAGAAAATATGAGGAGGTGAAAAGAATGCCACTTATGCTAACAGCTGAAAAATTAGGAATAGAAAAAGGAATAAAAAAAGGAATAAAAAAAGGAATAGGTTTAGGAAGAGAACAAGGAATAAAAAAAGGAATAGGTTTAGGAAGAGAACAAGGAATAAAAAAAGGAATAGGTTTAGGAAGAGAACAAGGAATGTATGAAGTAGCTAAACGAATGTATTCTAAAGGTTTTGATTTAAAAACTATTATAGATGCAACTGGTTTATCTGAAAAGAAAATTAAAAAAATAATTAAAAATAAAAATCAATAAAGATTATGTTTCATAATTTTGTAATAAATAAAAAAATGAATAAGAAAATAAAAATAACAAGTGATTATGATTTAGGCTGGAAAGAAATAATACAAAAATACTTTGAAGATGGAATGAAGTTATTATATCCAGAATTGGATAAAATAATTGATTACTAAAAAAGGTGAAAAGAATGCCACTTATGCTAACAGCTGAAAAATTAGGAATAGAAAAAGGAATAGAACAAGGAATAAAAAAAGGAATAAAAAAGGGAATAGGTTTAGGAAGAGAACAAGGAATAAAAAAAGGAATAGGTTTAGGAAGAGAACAAGGAATGTATGAAGTAGCTAAACGAATGTATTCTAAAGGTTTTGATTTAAAAACTATTATAGATGCAACTGGTTTATCTGAAAAGAAAATTAAAAAAATAATTAAAAATAAAAATCAATAAAGATTATGTTTCATAATTTTGTAATAAATAAAAAAATGAATAAGAAAATAAAAATAACAAGTGATTATGATTTAGGCTGGAAAGAAATAATATAAAAATACTTTGAAGATGTAATGAAGTTATTATATCCGGAATTGGATAAAATAATTGATTACTAAAAAAGGTGAAAAGAATGCCACTTATGCTAACAGCTGAAAAATTAGGAATAGAAAAAGGAATAAAAAAAGGAATAGGTTTAGGAAGAGAACAAGGAATGTATGAAATAACTAAACGAATGTATTCTAAAGGTTTTGATTTAAAAACTATTATAGAGGCAACTGGTTTATCTGAAAAGAAAATTAAAAAAATAATTAAAAATAAAAATCAATAAAGATTATGTTTCATAATTTTAATATTTAGTTAATTCTAATATAAATTAGTCTATGTCAAAAATTTCTGTCAGATTTGCCCCCAGTCCAACTGGTCATTTCCATATAGGTGGTTTAAGAACAGCAATATATAATTATCTTTTTGCTAAAAAAAATAATGGCAATTTTTTTTTAAGAATAGAAGATACTGATAAAAATCGTTCAAATGAAGTATATACTAATGAAATCATAGAAATATTACAATGGATTGGTTTAAAATTTGAATCACAAATTATTTTTCAATCACAACGTTTCGATATTTATCGAAAATATGCTGAAAAATTACTTAATTTAAATTGTGCTTATAAATGTTTTTGTTCTGCTGAGGAAATAAAAGAAAGATTAAATCAAAACAATGATAATTTAAAAATCTGGAAATATGATAGATTTTGTTTAAATAATCAAAATAATAATTCAAAAAAAGAATATGTAATAAGATTTAAAGTTCCTGATGGTTACACTGAATTTAATGATATAATTCGTGGCAAAATAAAAATTAATAATAATGAACTCGAAGATTTTGTTTTATTAAAAGCTGATGGTTCACCTACTTATCATTTAGCAGTTGTTGTTGATGATATTGAAATGAATATTAATTATATTATTCGTGGTGAAGACCATATTTCAAATACTCCTAAACAAATTTTATTATATAAAGCATTAAATAAAGAAATTCCACAATTTGCCCATATTCCACTTATTCTTGGTAAAGATAAAACAAAATTAAGTAAGCGAAATGCTGAAGTCTCTGTTTTATATTATAAAAAAATTGGTATATTACCAGAAGCATTACTAAATTATTTAGTTTTTCTTGGTTGGTCACCAAAATCAAATAAAGAAATTTTCTCGATTGATGAATTAATTAATTTATTTGATTTAAAAGAAGTAAATAAAAAAGGTGCTGTTTTTGATTTTCAAAAATTAATTTGGTTTAATTCACAATACATAAAAAACCTTGATTTTAATCGTTTTATAAAAATATATAAAGAAAATTTGAATATTAAAGAGATAGAAAATTTAGAATATTATAAAAAAATTTTTGATTTACTAAAAGAAAGAATAAAAACAATAAATGAATTTCAAGAACAATCAGATTATTTTTTTAATAATAATTATAAAATTAGTGATGAAGCAAAAGCAAAAATTTTTAATGAAAATTTTGAAAATATAAAAAAAATAATATTAATAGTAAAAAATAAATTTAGTGAATTAAATGAAGCAGAATTTAAAAAAGATAAAATAGAAAAAATAATAAGAGAAATAGCAGAAGAAAATAAAATAAAAGCAGGTGATTTAATACATTCATTAAGAATAATAATTTCAGGTCGCACAACAACACCAGGTCTTTTTGAAATTATTGAATGTATAGGTCCAAAAGAAATAATGAAAAGATTAGAAAAAATAAATGAAATAAAACCATAATAAAAAGGTGAAAAATAATGCAAGATAATGATTTAACGCCAATGATGCGACAGTATAATGAAATAAAAAAGAAATATAAAGATACAATAATATTTTTTCGATTAGGTGATTTTTATGAAATGTTTTATGAAGATGCAAAGATAGGTTCTAAAGTTTTGCAACTTGTTTTAACACAAAGAAAAGGAATACCAATGTGTGGGGTGCCGCATCATTCAGTTCGTTCTTATTTGTATAAAATGTTAAAAGCAGGTTATAAAGTTGCATTATGTGACCAATTAGAAGACCCAAAATTTGCAAAAGGAATAGTAAAACGAGATGTCACTAGAATAATGACACCTGGTACATTAACAGAAGATGATATATTGGACGAGAAAAGCAATAATTATTTAGCATCTATTTATGCATCATTAAACAATAATTTAGTAATCGGGTTAAGTTTTTTAGATATTTCTACAGGCGATTTTTTCACAACTGAAATAGAGAGTTCTTCTTCAATTCAAACACTAATAAATGAAATAATAAGATTTTCGCCTTCTGAAATTCTTATTCCAGAAGATTTTAAAAATAATTTTAATCATATTCTTGAAAAAATAAAAATTGAAACAAAAGTATATATATTTCCAATAGAAAATTGGAAATTTGATTTTCATACAGCAAAAGAGAATTTATTAAATCTTTTTAATGTTATAGATTTAGATGGTTATGGATTAAAAGATAAAACAAATGCGATTCAATCAGCAGGTGCAATAATCGAATATTTAAAAGATACACAAAAAACAAGTTCATTTGAACATATAAATAAAATTCAATATTATAATCCATCCAAATATATGATACTTGATGCAGCAACAATTAGAAATTTAGAAATAATTCAATCAATAAATCAAGGCGAAAAAAATGCTTCTTTATTTTTTATTCTTGATGAAACAGAAACAAATGCTGGCGCACGATTATTAAAAAAATGGTTATTACAACCATTAAAAGATGTTCAGGAAATAAATAAAAGACTTTTTTCTGTAAAATATTTTTATGATAATAATATTTTAAGAAATGAATTAAAAAAATTATTTAAATCAATTGTTGATATAGAAAGAATTTTATCGCGAATAAATTGCAATCGCGCAAATGGAAAAGATTTAATTGCACTTAAAAATTCACTAAAAATACTACCTCAAATTTTTGAACTTCTAAAAAATTGTGATAATAAATTTTTAAAAGAATTAATTAATGAAATTGATTTATGTAGTGATATTTATGAATTAATAGAAAAATCAATTGAAGATGACCCACCTGTTACAATAACAGAAGGTGGTCTAATTAAAATAAATTACAATGAAGAAATAAAAAAATACAAAACAGCCAAAAGTAAAGGAACAGAATGGCTAAAAAATTATCAAGAAGAAGAAAGGCAAAAGACAGGAATATCATCTTTAAAAGTTAGTTTTAATAAAGTATTTGGTTATTTTATTGAAGTAACAAAAGTTCATAAATCAAAAGTTCCTGATTATTATGAGATAAAACAAACATTAGTAAATTCAGAGCGTTATACTACAAAAGAACTTAAAGAATATGAAAATTTAATTTTTGAAGCAGAAGAAAAATTAATTCAATTAGAATATGAAATATTTAATGAAATAAGAAGAAAAATAAGTAAAGAAACAAAACGAATACAAAAAACAAGTTCAATACTTGCACAACTTGATGTATATTTAGCATTAGCAGAAATAGCAAAAAAAAATAACTATACTCAACCAATTGTAAATGATAGTAATGAAATAATAATAAAAAATAGCAGACATCCAGTGATTGAAAAATTACAGGATTCAGAATTTATACCCAATGATGTTTATTTAAATAATGATGATACTCGATTATATATTATAACAGGTCCAAATATGGCAGGTAAATCAACTTTCATAAGACAGGTAGCATTAAATGTTTTAATGGCACAAATTGGTTCTTTTATTCCTGCTTCAGAAGCCACCATTGGCATTGTGGATAGGATTTTTACAAGAATTGGAGCATCTGATAATTTAGTAAAAGGATTGAGTACTTTTATGGTTGAAATGATTGAAACAGCAAATATATTGAACAATGCCACTTCAAAAAGTTTAATTATTCTTGATGAAATTGGTAGAGGCACAAGCACATTTGATGGATTATCATTAGCTTGGGCTATTGCTGAATATATTCTTGATAAAAAAATTATTGGTGCTAAAACATTATTTGCTACACATTATCACGAACTTTCAGATTTAGCAAATTTACATAAAGGCGTACAAAATTATAATGTTGCTGTTAGGGAGTGGAATGGTCAAATAACATTTTTAAGAAAAATAGTTAAAGGTAGTGTTGATAAAAGTTATGGAATTGAAGTAGCCAGATTAGCTGGAATACCTGAAAAAGTAATAAATCGGGCAAAAGAAATATTACAAAATTTAGAAAAACAAGAATTAAATTTAATAGAATCAGCAAAACCAATAGAAGAAAAACAGATTCAATTAACTTTATTTTCACTCGAACAAGAAGAATATGATTGGATTAATGAGATTAAAAATTTAGATATAAACAAAATGACACCACTTGATGCATTAAATAAAATTGCTTATATTAAAGAAAAAATTAAAAACCTAAAAATTTAAAAATCATTTATGCAAAAACCAAAAATACTTGTTTTACAATTATCAAGATATGGCGATATTTTAATGACTTTACCTCTTTTAGAAAAATTAAAAAAAAAATATTTTGTTTATTTAATGATAAATCAAATATTCGCAGATTTTCCTGAAATAAATAATTATTGTGATATTTTAATACCTGTTAATTTTAATGATTTCTATTTAAAATTTTCTTCATTAAATCTTTTTGAATCAATAAAAATTTTTTCAGAGTTTATTCTAAAGTTGAATTCTTATAATTTTGATTTAATATTAAATCTTTCAAGTCAGCCAATTTCTGCTGTTATTACAACAATAGTAAATGCAAATAAAAAATTTGGTTTAGCAGTTTTATTTGATAGAAGTTTTGGTGAATCAGGTAAAAATGTAGCCTTTTATTTTGAAATGGCTGAAGTAAAAAAATATAATTGGCTTCATCAATCTGATATTTTTAAAACTGTTCTTGATGATGAATTTTTTGATTATAATCATTCTATTTATTTTTCGAAAATAAATAATGATATATTAAAAAAATATAATATCGAATTAAATGAAGATGAAAAAATAATTGGACTTCAAATTGGTGCAAGTTTAGACAAAAAAGAATATTCAATAAATAATTTCGATAAATTAATATCATTATTAAATGAAAGAATAAAAACAAAAATTATTTTATTTGGTTCAAAAAATGAAATTGAAAAAAATAAAATATTAAGTAAAAAATATTCAAATATTATTTCACTTGTTGGAAAAACAGACTTATTTGATTTGATTTCTATATTATCAAAACTCGATTTATTAATTACTAATGATACAGGCACAATGCATTTTGCTGCTGCTGTAAAAACTAAAATAATCAATATTTCAACTGGTTCAGCATTTTTTCCAGAAACAACTGCTTATAGCTCTGATAATTTTATAATTATTCCATCACTTGAATGTTATCCCTGCACTCCAAATTTTATTTGCTCTCATCAAAATTGTAAATATTCCATAAACCCACAAATAATAGTTTTTTTAGCACTTTATTTACTTTTGAATGATAATGAATATTTATCTAAAATAAATTACGATTTTATTTATAAGACAAAATTTTTAGATGATGGTTATTTATTTTTTTATCCTTTAAAAAGACGAGTAATAAATGATTTTGAATTTTTTGGCTGGTTTTATCATAATTTTTGGAAAGCATTTTTTAAAAATAATAAATTTAATTTTACTAAAAATATTTCTGAATTAGAAAATTATTATTATTTGAATAATGAAAAAATAAATCTTTTTCTTGAATCAATAAAATTATATTTTGAAAAATTAAAAATGTTAGAAATGATTCTGGTAAATATAAATGAAAATAATATTAAATCAAAAATAATGCTATTTAATCAATATTTTAATGATTTGCAAAACTTTGGAAATAATGAAAAATTTTTATTACCACTGCAAAAATATTTGTCTGTTCGTTTTCATTCAATAAATACTGATAATATTTTTGTTATAATTAAAATTTACTATGAAATAATAAATCAATTAACTAATGTGATTGAAATCACTGAATAAATATACTATCTGGAATTATTATTTTTTTCTAAATTTTTCTTAACTTTTAAAACAAGATTAAAAACAATTGGAATAACAATAATAGTTAAAATACCTGAAACTAAAATTCCACCTGCTGATGATAATCCAATATCATTTCTTAATTCAGAACCTATACCTGTTCCTAAAGCAAGAGGTAACATTCCAAGCACAGCAGCAAGAGTAATCATTAAAATTGGTCTTAATTGGTCAACTGCTGCTTTATTCATCGCCATACCTTTTGTAATACCTTTTGCTCTTAATAAATTATATTCAGTAACAATCAAAATAGCATTATTTACCACAATACCAATCATCATAACAATTGATAAAGTAACAAAAATAGAAATACTTAATCCAGCAAAATATAATGCCCAGTAAATACCTGGCAATGTTAATGGTAATGTTAACAAAATAATAAATGGTTGTCTAAAAGATTCAAGAATTGCAGAAAGAGTAAGTATTAATAAAATAACTGCAATAATTAATGCTTCGCCTAATTCTTTTTGCGCGTCTTCCATTCTTTCATACATACCAGTAAATTTTAATTCATAACCTTCCATCATTTTTATTTTTTCTTTTACAATTTTATTTATTGCAATTGCAGCATTTCCAAGTGCAAAGCCAGGCTTTAAATTACAATATAATTTTGCTATTCGTTGTTTATCTTTTCGCGTTATTAATATTGGTGTTGCACTTTCTTCTAATTTCCCATAATTTTGCAAGATAACTGGTCTACCTGGTCCACCTGGAAATAAAAAATTTGTTATTTGATTTTTCCCTTCTTCTTCTTCTAATTTTACTTTTATATCATAACTTCTATCACCGCGTTTATATATACCAGCAGTAATACCTTCTAAATTGCCTCGTAATGCAAGTCCAAGATTTACAGGTGCAAATTTAATATCAGATAAAATTGCTCGCTCTGGTATTATTTTAATTTTTGGTTTTCCTGGTCTTACTGATACATCAGCATCTTTTATTCCTTCCATTTTTTTTAATTCTTCCTGTAACATTAAAGCATATTTATCAATTTGTGAAAGTTCAGGTCCTGATATTTCCATTTCTAAATCAGATGAAGAACCACCAACTGGTGATGGTTTATTTATTGAAATTACACAATCACTAGTATTTTTTAATTTTTCTCTTACTATATCCTGTAATTCATCTAATAAAATTTTTCTTTTTGTTTTTTCAGAAAAAATCATATTTATTTGCGCTAAATAAACGCCTTCTGATGTTTGACCTATTACACCTTCTATTTTACCAATTGTTGTAACAATATATTTTAATTCAGGCACATCTTTTAATACTTTTTCTATTTCTTGCACTTTTGTTCTCGTTTCTTCTAAACTATAAAATACTGGATATTCGATTTTTACTACAAGTTCTGCCATATCAGTTGTTGCTATAAAACTAAAGCCAAGTGTTGAAAATTTTATCATTGAATAAAAAAAGAATAAAGCAACAATTATTAAAATTAATAAAGTAATTATTTTTTTTCGCTGTGTTATTATTAATAAATTTCTATATTGTGTTGATATTTTTTGAAAATTTTTATTCCAAAAATTTTCCATTTTATTAATAATTAAAATTTTTTTCTCATCTTTTTTTAATAATTGTGAAGCTAATATTGGAGTAATAGTAAAAGAAATAATAAGAGAAACAAAAGTCATAATAATCATTGTAAGAGCAAATGGTCGTAAAAATATTCCAACTATACTACCCATCGTAGTAATAGGAAATAAAACAACAAGATTAGTTCCAACACTTGCAATAACCGCAAGAGCGACTTCATTTGTTCCATTTATTGCTGCTTGTTTTGCATTGCCATTTTCTTTAAAATGACTTATTATTGATTCTAGAACAACAATAGAATTAGTAACTAAAATTCCAACAGATAACCCAATTGATAGTAATGTTGATATATTCAAGGTAAAGTTTAATGAATACATAAAAAAAAGACCAATAATAATAGTAAGCGGCATAGTAATAAAAATGATAAGAAGTGAACGAAAATTATATAAAAATAAAAATAAAATTAGAGAAGTCAATAAAACTCCTTCAAAAACATTTTCCCAGGCACTATTTACTGATGATTCAATAAATGCAGAATCATCATGTGCCCAAATAAGTTGCATATCAGCAGGCATTTTTTTTTGGATTTCATTAAATACTTTTCGAACATTATAAATTGTTTTTACTGCATTACTTTCTGATTTTTTTATTACTTTTATTATTATTGCCGATTTGCCATTTATATATGCTTTTTGACGTTCTTCGCCTGCTTTAAGTTCTACTTTACCTATATCTCGTATATAACATCTTTGACCATTTTCATTTGCTACTTCTATTTTTTCTAACTCTTTTATATTTTCAACTTCACCTTTAAATTCAACTGAATATTCAATTTGATTATCTTTTATTCTACCAGATGGTATAGTTTGAATACTACTTTTTAGTGCATTTACTACATTTAATGTTGTCAAATTTCTTGCTGCAAGTTTATTTCTATCAATTAAAACCTGTACTTCAAGTTTTTTCCCTCCTAATAAACTAACATCAGCTACGCCTTCAATTACTGAAATTTTATCACGCAATACATTATCTGCATAATCATATAATTCATCCACTGTTTTATTACCAATTAATGCAAGTGTTATAATTGGTTTTGCATTTATATCAAATTTAACTATTTTCGGGTCTTCTACACCTTCGGGTAATTCATTTTTAATTAAATCAATTTTTTCTCGAACATCTGTTGCAACAATATCAACATCCACACCAACTTCAAATTCAAGTAAAGTATTTACAACATTTTCCATACACGATGAAGTGACATGTTTTAAACCTGCTATTGAAACTACCTGATTTTCTATCTTTTTTGCTACATCAACTTCTAATTGTTCTGGACTTGCACCAGGAAAAATTGTAATAATTGTTATATATGGTACATCTGCTTTTGGAAATGATTCAACTCCAATTTTTCTATATGAATTTATTCCTAATAAAGTTAAACCAATAATTAAACAAATTATTGGCACTGGATGTTTTACTGATATATTTGATAAAAACATATTTACCTCCAGATAAATTTTTTTATTCAATAACTCTAACTAATTGACCTTCTCTTACAAATGCTAATCCTTCATTTATTATTTTTTGCCCTTTTTTAAGTCCACTTAATATTTCAATCATCCCATTTTCTTCAATTCCAGTTTTTATTTCAATTCGTTCTACTTTATCATTATTTACAATATAAACATATTTTTTATTTTCTTCAAACTTTATTGAACTTTTCGGCACAACAACTGAATAATACTCATCAGTTAAATAAACTTTTATTTCTACAATTTCACCAGGTGCTAATTGTTCTGCATTATTTTGAACCAGTGCTTTTATTTCAAATGTACGCAAAACTGGATTAATAATTGGACTTTTATAAAAGACTACTAAATCATTAATTTTTACTTCATTTACTTCTATATCAATTTTTGTCTTTCCAATGTTTATCTTAGAATAATATTCTGCTGGCAAAAAAGCTGAGACTTCCAATTTTGAAATATTATCAATTTGAAAAATAGGAGAACCAAATCTAACAGTTTCACCTTCTTTTTGAAATTTTTTACTTATATAACCATTTATTGGTGCATAAATTTCTGCATCTGCTAATTTCTTTGAACTTATTTCATACGCTGCTTCGGCCTGTCTTATTGCTTCTTCTGATACTCTTACTAATGTTTCAGCATATTTTAGCATAGCATTTGATTGTTTATATCTTGCTTCTTGCTGTTCGAATGCTTCGCCTGTTATTATATTCTTTTCATATAATCTTTTATAGCGATTATAATCGATTATTACTTTCTCATTTTCTGCTTTTACTTTATCATAATTTGCTTTTGTTTCCTCTAATTTATACTTTGCCATTTCAAGATTATATTTCTGAATTTTATTATTATTTTCTAAATTTTCTGATTCTATTTTGAATAATTTTGTCTTATCTTTTATTACAAACATACCTTCATCAATATACAATTTTTCTATTATGCCATCTACTTTGGCTGCTATTATTGCATTTTCTTTTGATAATAAATTTCCCTGTAATGAAATTGTCTGTGCAATTTTTTCCTCTTTTACTTCATACAATTTAACATTTATCCGCTCTTCTTCTTTTTTATTTTCAACATTTTTCTTAACACAAGAAGCTAAACCAAAAATTGATATAATCAGTAAAATTTTAATCAAATAAATTTTTTTAATCATAAAGTCCTCCTGAAAAAATTTTTAATAATTTATCTTTCCTAATGCTGTATTTAATGCTGCTTTTGCTACTTCACGATTGAATTTCATTGTAATAAAATTTGAGAATGCATTATCTCTTCTCGCTATTGTTTGTAATAATTCACTTAAACTAATTAAATTCTCTTTATATTTTTCTTTTATATTTTTTAATTTCATTTCTTCTGTATCCAAACTTTTACCTGTTAGTTGAAAATAATCTTCAACTGTTTGCAAATTATTATATGCTTCTAATACCTGTATCATTACTTTTAATATCGTTTCTTCCTGTTTTAAGTAATATTCTTCTGCAGTTTTTTTTGCTTTCTGATATTCATAAACATTTGCAAAACCATTAAAAATTGTCATTATACCAGACAATCCAGAAATTGTTTGCGTAGCATATTTAGTATAACTATTTGATGTATGACTAATATTAACAAAGCTAAATAATGAAGGCAAAAAATTACTGATTGCAATTTTAATCTTATCCTGAGCAATATCAATATTTTTTGCTATTATTTTTGTTTGTGGATTATTTTTTAATGCTTCTATAATTAAATTTTCAAGTGACTCTTTTTTCAATTCATTATTCTCTTCATATTTTAATCTTATTTCTTTAAATGGTGATAAACCCATATTTGTCAATAACTGGCTTTTAATTAAACTTTCATTTCTTTTCAATCTATTTAATTCAACATACTGTGAAAACAAATAAGTCTTAAATTCTTCTAATTGCCAATCAAGAAGCAAACCTTCTTTATAGTATTCTTCAAATTCATTTAATATTGATTTTGCAGCATTTATCTGACTTGTTATATAATTTATTGTTGCTTCTGTTTTAAGTGCATCATAAAATAAAATAATAGTTTCTAACGTAATCATTTGTTTAGTATAATCAAGAACAATTTCAGATATCTGTTCACCTTGCGAAAAAGCAGAATATAAAAACCAGGTTGCTGGAACAAATAATGGCATTTTAATTTCCATACCATAATCAGTTATACTTTTATCCTGCATTGCACGATATGTGCCCGAGCTTACGAGTGTTTCTGGCTGTTGCTTCCAATTTCGATACGAAAAATTTAGATTTATTTGTGGCAAAAAATTAGCAAATGAAATCTTTTTATCAAGTTTGGCTATTTGATATTCTATCTCCCTGGCTCGTATATTTAAATTATTTTTCAAAACAATTTCTAAACACTCTTTTAATGTTAATTCAGTTCCTATTGTTTCTTCTGTTTTTGCCTCTAAATTTTTTATGTAATTATTATAATCAATATTAGAAACAATATCCTTTTTATTTACACTACAAGAAATAAAAAATAATATATAAATAAAAAAAAGAAAAAATTTATTTTTCAATTGTCTTATCCTCCTTAATTTTTTCATAACCTAAATTAAAAACATTCATAAATAATTCTACTTCTTTTTTAACAGGTAAACATTTTATATATCCCATACCTCGTTCATAAATCATATAATTCATACAAGCTGTAATTAATTTTGAAACATATTCTGGATTTTTCATTTTTATTTCGCCTTTTTTTATTGCGTCTTTAAATAATTCAGCAAAAAATTCAATTAATCTTTGCCAATCATTAAATAAAAATCTTTTTAAACTTGGTGATGCTTCGACATATTGCATAATAATTCGAACAAACATTAAATTTTTTTCTATATCAGATAATGCAAAAGTTAAAATTTTTTCTATTTTTTTTTGAATAGATAAATTACTATTTTTAATTTTATCAAATTGAATAACAAATGGTTCTTTAATTTTTTGTATTATCGCTTTTATTAAGTCTTCACGATTTTTAAAATAAAGATAAATTGTTCCTTTTGCAATTTTAACTTCATTTGCTATATTATCCATAGTTAATGTTTTTATCCCTTTTTCTCTAATAAGTTTTATAGCACCATTTATTATTGTTTCTTTCATTAAAGTATCTAAAAGCAATTTTTTTTGTTTTATTATTTTTTTCATAAATATCACCATTCTAAATTTTGACTATTTGGTCATTATAATGAATTATTAGTCAATTGTCAAGAAAAAAAATTTAAAATATATAATCAAATTTACCAAAACAAAAAATTATAATTGCTTGACAATGAAAAAATTTCGAAATATAATTTTCAATAAATTTATTATAGTCAGGAGGAGTATAATGAAATTAAAAAATAAACTAATTTCATCAAATTTAGCTTTATCCCTTATTCCGATAATAATCATAAGTATAATTTTAATATTACAATTTTCAAATATTTTAAAAAATATATTAATAAATAAATTTTCAAATGATGTAGCAAACATAAAATTAATTATTGAAAATCAATTAAAAGATAAATATCTTGACTTACAAACTTGGTCATCAATTGGTGCAATAAAAAGCGCACTTGAAATGCAATTTGGATGGGAGGAAGTAAATAAACTTTTAGTTGATTTAACAACATTAAAAGGTGGTTATATTGGTTCATACTTATGTAATAATGAAGGTATCTGTCGAGCTGCTTCTGCAGAGGCATTTATTGGTTATAATTTTAAAACAGAAAATTGGTTTACAGAATTCAAAAATGATAAAAACAAAAAATATTTAATCACAGAATGGAGTAATTATAATTTTTTACAAATTCAAACAAAAAAGAAAGATAATTATGGAATAATTTTTCTAAAAAAAATTGAGTTAGATGATGGTACATTACTTGGCTTTTTAATAAATGTTCTTGATTGGCAAGTGATTCAAGATATATTTAATAGATATCAAAAAAAGAATGAAGAAATTGGGATAAAATCAGCCTATGGTTATATGACATTGAAAAATAATAATACATTAATAACTTATCCTAAATATGATTTTTATGAAAAAACACTTGATGAATTGAACCTCGGTTTTTTAAAAAATAAATTTAATAATTTAAAAGAAAAAAGTATTGAATATTCATTCAATGATAAAGTAAAAACAGTTGTTTTTGAACGCGGAGGTTTTATTAATAATGATTTTAATTTCGATTGGGTTTTTGTTATTGGTGCAAATAATGAAGATATTTTTAGTTCATTAAAAACTATTAGATATATTTCAGCAATAATAATTATTATAACAATTGTTATTGTTTGTTATTTTAGTATTTTATTCGCAAGAAGTATTGAAAGTAATTTATCAAATGTTATTAATAAAATAAAATTAATTGGAAAAGGTGATTTAAAACAGGAAAAAATAGAAAATAAGCAAAATAAAATTGATGAAATAGATGAATTATGTGAAGCATTTAATCAAATGCTTGAAAAATTAAATAAATTACGAGTTCAGGCTGAAACTATAGCAGCTGATAAAATTAATAGTGAAATATTAAATGAAAAAATAGAAGGAGATTTAGGTAATGCATTTAGTGCGATGGTGGAGCGATTACGAATGTTTGCTAAAATTTCAGAACTTATAGCATCAGATAAAATAAATGATAAATATGTAAATAATTTTATAGAACAAAATTTAATATATTCGGAAGATAAAGGAATTCAAGAAATTAGTGAAAATATAATAAAAAAAGAAAAGAAAATTGAAGAAAGTAATGGTTTAACATATTCATTTATTAAAATGATAAAAATTTTGCAATCATTAGTGCGGCAGGCAGAAATAATAGCAAATGATGATTTGTATAATAAAGAATTGGATAAAGAAATTACCAATGGCGATTTAGGTAATGCTTTTATAAAAATGCGTGATGTATTAAGGGCTTTAGCACAGCAAGCGGATATTATTGCAAGCGATGATTTAAATAACAACATATTAGATAAAAAAATTACAAATGGAACATTAGGCAATTCTTTTAATAAAATGCGAGAAGTATTAAGAGCATTAGCACAGCAAGCGGATATTATTGCAAACGATGATTTAAACAATCCAGAACTTAATAAAAATATTAGTAATGGTGTTATTGGAAGTGCTTTTATTAGAATGCGAAATATTTTTCGTGCTTTAGCCCAACAAGCAGAAATCATTGCAAATGACGATTTAAATAATCCAGAACTTAATAAAGATATTAGTAATGGTGTTATTGGTAATGCATTTAAAAAAATGCGCGATATTTTAAAAGCATTAGCGAGACAGGCAGAATTAATTGCAAATGATGATTTATATAATTCAGAATTAAATAAAGATGTTTCGCATGGAATTATTGGTCATTCATTTAATAAAATGAAAAAGAATTTAATAGCATTAGCACAACAAGCAGAATTAATTGCAAATGATGATTTGAATAATCCAGAACTTAATAAAAAAATAAGTAATGGAGTGCTTGGTAATGCATTTATTAAAATGCGAGATAATTTACGAATATTAGCACATCAAGCAGAATTAATCGCAAATGATGATTTATATAATAGTAAATTAAATATTGAAAAAACAGGGATTTTAAGTAATTCATTTAAGAGTATGGTTGAACGATTAAGAACATTTGCTGAAATAACAAAACGAATATCAGAAGGTGATTTAAATATAAAATTAGATGCTGTAATTACATCGGGCGCACTTGGAAATAGTATAAATAAAATGCTAAATCAATTGCAGGATTTAATTAAATTAATAAAAAAATTATTTGCCGAAGTTAAAGAAATTGCAGAAGAAGTATTAAGTTCATCAGAAGAAATGAAAACTGGATTAACAAATCAATATTCTAAAATAGAAACTATTCAAGCTTCAATAGAAGAAATGTCAGCCTCAATTACTGAAATAAAAAATAATGTTGAAAACACATTAGAAAAAGCAAAAAATACATCAGCAGCATCAAATGAAGGAAAAAAGACAATATTAGAAACTGTTGAAGGACTTAAATTAATCAAAAATAGTGTTGATAAAACATCATTAAGTATGGAAAAATTAGCAATTCGTTCAAAAGAAATTACTAAAATATTAAAAGCAATAACTGATATAAGTGAACAAACAAATTTATTAGCATTAAATGCAGCAATTGAAGCAGCAAGAGCAGGTGAATTTGGTAAGGGGTTTGCTGTTGTTGCTGATGAAGTAAGAAAACTTGCTGAAAAAAGTGCAGTAAATGCAAGA